>Ga0099364_10013621_pt1 | contig 10894 bp, 7 predicted proteins | sample TergutTh196P3_FD_73070 | JGI IMG/M metagenome (GOLD analysis project Ga0099364, IMG submission 73070) | Microcerotermes parvus P3 segment gut microbial communities from Pointe-Noire, Republic of the Congo - Th196 P3 | ecosystem: Host-associated > Arthropoda: Insects > Digestive system > Gut ... | reverse complement strand
AAACATACCCAATCATTTTCGGAACAATACTTCAACGAGCATCCGCATAAGAACAACTTATACGGACTGTCGAAGATGTTATCCGACTACGGGATTCGTAATGCGGCAACCCGGATTGAAGATAAGGAAAACGACCTTTTCAAGATTGAATGTCCGTTTGTGGCGCATACGGGCGGTGATTTTGTGGTAGTAGAAAAACTTCTCCACAAGAAGGAGGAAATCGGGAAAACAGGAGAAACAGGGGAAGTGATGTTTCTCCGCAACGGTAAAAAGTTATCCATCCCTGTTTCGCAATTTATCCAATCATGGTCGGGTGTCGTCCTTTTAGCCGAAACCTCGGCTGATTCCGGCGAACCGGATTATAAAGTCCATCGGAAAAAAGACTTGCTGAATATCGCCCAACAATCCATCCTTGCTGTAGCAGGTATCTTGCTTTTAGCATTGACTTACATCCAAAATATTTTTCTTTCCCCCATTTCCTCTGTTTCCCCGATATCCCTGACTTCCACTGTTTTATTCATCACATTGCTGTTGTTCGTTAACCTGATTGGCATCTATATCTGTTATTTGCTTGTATTGAAACAATTGCGAATTAACAGCCGTTATGCCGATAAAATCTGTACCCTGTTCAGCAAAAGCGACTACAACAATGTGTTGGAATCAGACGCCGCCAAATTGTGGGGCATTCTCGGATGGAGCGAAATCGGATTGGGATACTTTGCAGCAAATATCGTTATCCTGCTGTTTTTACCGCATTTGATAACCTATGTAGTTCTTATCAATATCCTCTCCCTCCCCTTTACCGTATGGAGCGTATGGTATCAGAAATTCAAAGCCCACCAATGGTGTCCGCTCTGCCTGATCGTACAAATCCTGTTATGGACAATCTTTATTATCAACTTAGTATTCGGATATATACCTCTTCCCGTCATTGCGAGGAACGAAGCAATCTTTTCTCAATTATTGGCTAAGACCGATTTACAATTCAATTATCAATTGATTATTGCCTTTTGCCTCTACGCCATCCCCGTCTTTGCCCTCAATCTCCTGCTCCCCAAACTAAGCGAAGGCAATCAGGTCGGTCAGCTCCGGCAGGAGATCAACAGTATCAAAGCCAATGAAGAAGTTTTCAGAACGCTGCTTGCGCAACAGCCTTTTTATGAAGTCAACAACGAAGACTCACAAATCCTTTTCGGAAATCCCGATGCGCAGTTGAGAATTTCTATCCTTACCAATCCTTTTTGCAACCCCTGTGCGAAAATGCACAAGAGAGTTGACAATCTGCTTAAAGAAACCAAAGAGAACGTATGTGTTCAATATATCTTTTCCGCATTCAACGAAAGTCTGGAATATGCCAACCGCTATTTCATTGCCATCTATTTAGAGAAAGGCAGGGACGCGGCCTGGCAATTGTATTCAGATTGGTTTGAGAGGGGAAAAGCCTTACAGGAAGAATACTTCAAAAGTCAACCCTTAATCATGGACATCATGGGTAATCCTGAAATCCCGGTCGAATTTCAAAAGCACGAAACATGGAAGAAGAAAACGCAATTACGCGCAACGCCTACGATTATAGTCAACGGTTACAAACTACCGGACAACTATAAAATCGAAGACTTGCGTTATTTTACAGAATTTGATTTCGAAGTTAAATAATCCTTGCCTTAACTTGTTGCAGGGCACAGGAAACAATAACTTGGCCGGTTGTTGTATCAGAGAGAAGAGCAACAAAGAGTTTTTAACCCTTTAATTATTGAGAATTATTTTTTTAGTATTTATTTTTTTAATATTTTTGTGACATGGAAACAAAGAAAATTAATTTTAGTGGACTTAAAAAAGTTCTAAGTGTGAAAGAGATGAAAAATGTGACTGGAGGATCTGATTCTGTATGTCCATCTGATACCCCTTGGCCTATAAGATGCGCTAATGGTGATTTGCAATGCATGCCTAATGAAAAAGATACTTGTTGATTGATGGCACAGACATTGTTTGTCTTAATTTTACCCGCTAAAGCACAGTCTTTGGCGGGTATTTTAGGGTGTTCCATGTATGAATTATCACTTTGATGATACAATTCAGATAAAAAATAAGTGTATTAATTAAAAAAATATGAAAAGAGAAATTGTACTATATTTGTTTTTTATATCAATCTTTGTGATAGGTTGTTCATCAGACAAAGAACCACACGTGGATTTACCGTATATTGACGTTAGAAAAAACTATCCTGAAAAGGAAATCAATTTGACTGATATTGCCAATGTCACTTATTTACATTTAAATACAGAAAGTGATGATTTTCTGTATAAAGGCGGGATTGATTATGTAACCCAAAATACAATCGTTATAGTAGATCGCTCTTCGCATAGTGTGTTGTTTTTTTCAAAAGATGGAACTCCAAAATCACGTTTTAATCGTAGAGGTCAAGGCCCGGAAGAGTATTTGAGTGTGTTTACTGTAATGTATGATGAAACGACAGATGAAGTATATATTACACCAGAGTTCAGTAATTATATAATTATTTATTCTTCTTCCGGAGAATACAAAAGAAGATTAACCTTACCGCGAACAAATATTGATGGTCATACGGTTCTTTTTGATGACCAATCCATATTAGTGTATGATAACAGTAAAATGTGGCAAAATATCAGAAAAAAATATTCAGGAGATAACACAGCTTTTACAGAACAAGTTGATTCAACGTTCTTTCTTATTTCCAAAACAGACGGAACAGTGTTAGAATACATTCTGCTGCCAAACCATAACATAGATTTAAGTTATAGATTCGATGGTGGTGGGTTTGGTGTACCAATGTTTGCACGCGTGAGAAAATGTCTGGATGGCATTTTTTTGTACAATCCGGAAACCGATACCGTTTTTCTTTATAGTAAAAATAAAACCTTAACTCCTTATATGCATAAAAAACCGCTATTGAGCGATTTAGATCCAATGATCGTCATGGATATTTGCATGGATGCAGGTAGTATTCAATTTTTGTCCCTTATTCCTTATATGTCGAAAGGAAGAACTTCGTCTGAACAATATTATTTGCGGGATAAAAAAACAGGTGAAATATTTCGTCAGAAAAATATTCTTCCTGATTATAAAGGCAAAAATTTTTATGTTAATCCGCGTTTTTCGATTTATTATGAAAACGGATACCATTTTGAATTGGACTTAATCGAACTCAAACAGGCATACCGCGAAAACAAACTAAGCGGCAAATTGAAGGAATTGGTCGCAACACTTAACGAAGATGAAGATAATAATGTCTTTATATTGGTTAACTTCAAATAAGTTGAAAGCAATAATCACTATGTTTCGATAAAAAAGTATTCAATAAATGATGTTTTCATGCAAAATGAACAGAAAATAAATTCATGTCTTCAACGTATTTCCAATATCTTATTGATAAACGGAAGTTTTTTAGACAATCCCGGATTATATACCGGTGAAATGGGTTTGGTACTGTTTTTCTTTCGCTATGCCCGTTATACTCATAATGATTTGTACAGGGAATATGCGTATGGTTTGCTGGACAAAACACAAAACAGACTGCATCTTGATACTCCTGTCGACTATAAACAGGGACTGGCAGGAATCGGGGCAGCGATAGAATATTTAGTGCAAAACAGCTTTATCGAAGCCGATACGGACGATGTACTGGAAGATGTTGACAAACGCTTATTTTTACTGCAAAATTTGCCCTGCTTGCCGCTTGACGAACTGCTGGGAATAGGGCATTATGCACTGTGGCGGATGACAGGTGGTAGCGTTCAAACGGATATGATTCTAAAAAAAGTACTTCCCCTGTTAGTTAGTTTTTTGAATGAAAAGTGCATAAATCTTGACGTTGAATATCGGATAGTTTCGTTTTTAAAAGAGTTGATTGAAACTGGAAACCTCGGTATGTTATCTGAATTATCGATTTCCTTTAGGCCATGTCGTAATCGTTATCCGTATGGATTTGAAATCAATACCTGGAACAGATATATGGAACAATTCACGAAAAATGATTTTTCCGACCCCGGCATGTTTGATTCAGGACTTCAAAACGGTCTGTCCGGTTTTGGCATGGCTTTAATAACCGGACTCGACGGAGATGATTCATGGATTTCACTTTTACCAAACGATTTTAATACAGAGTAATAATGAACCTATACCTCTTCATTTGCAGATGTTATCCTTCTGTGGCATAAAGAAGAAGACAGCGAATTGGAATTGCCTGAAGGCGTTAGTTTCTATACGTTTAATATAGAAAGACTTAACGGGCTTGGATACCATCCGATCCGTGAAACTCTCATTCCCGGCAGTAATCATTTTGCATTATTATGCTTTTATAAGGAACATCCATCGTACAGCCATTACTGGAATATCGAATATGATGTGTGTTTCTCCAGCGAATGGTCGTATTTTTTCGATGAATTCATGGCTGTCAAAGCTGATTTTTTATCATCGCATATACAACGTTATCCTGACTGTCCGGAATGGATGTGGTGGGAAATAGTAGATACACAATCATTGATGATTCCAAAGGATAATCATATTATGGGTGGAAATCAATCAATATTACCGGCGAAAATCAAAATTAAAACTCTAAGTAAGAAAAGAAAAAACGTTGGATATCCATATCAGGCAGCCTGTCCCGGTTGAAACCATCTGACAATACACCAGCGACACCGAATTGAAGCGCTTCTTTATCATCTGGTAGAATTCGAACGCAAATACTCAGAACCTCTTGAGCTGTACCGGATAATCCCCGATGAATTCCGGAGCGGGAAGAGAAAAATATATCGAACAAAAAAATAAAATGGTAAGCAACTCCAAAATTCAGTGAATTTTTCACTATTTTTGCATAGATATCATTCTTTTTAAATAGATAATTCGTGATAAAAAAAAAATTAATTCCTTTATTCATTCTATCTTTGTTCCAGATAGCAATAAATGGAATGTCTCAAAATAGTGGTACGGCGCAGCAAGAGCGTTATATCAGCGGACATATCACTGACGCTGAAGATGGTAACCCTATCCCCGACGCTTCAGTATTTCTCTCAAATACAACCATTGGCACTACAACAGATGCAGAGGGGTATTTCATAGTCAGAATACCGGGGGAAGGATTGGATAGTCATGGTAAAATCAGGAATACGCTGCAAGGAAACTCAACCCGTATTTTTCCCGACGGCACTTTTACCAACACCTTATCCATGGGCCGGGTGAATAACTCAGCTTCACTTATGGGTCTTAGTTTCAGGTTGCCCATTGATTACGTTCCGGAAGTGTCAGCGACTTTGGCTACAGCAGACGTTATTGCTGAAAATGATAACGTTTTTGAAAATATCGCCCAACATTTTGAAACACAAATAAATGTATTTCCGCAGGAAAAGCTTCATCTGCATACCGACCGCGATTTTTATGTACCCGGTGAGAGAATCCGGTTTAAAGCATACCTTACTGACGCTGTTACCCATCAACCTGCAGCACACAGCCGGTATGTGTATGTGGAACTGATTAGTCCGGTTGATACGCTTGTCAGCCGGGTGATGATACGGCCGGAAAACGAACTGTTCTACGGGCATCTCTTTCTTTCAGAAATCATTCCGGAAGGCGACTATACACTTCGAGCCTATACACGGTATATGGAAAACCTGGGGGATGATTATTTCTTCAAAAAAAATATCAGGATAGGGAATATTACCTCCAACAAGTCCCAAATATCCCAAAGAAACAGAACCACAAACAGCGATTTCGACATCTCCTTTTACCCCGAAGGTGGAAATCTGTTAGACGGTGTCTGGTGCAAAGTCGCATTTAAAGCATTAAACCGCACCGGTTGTTCCGAAACGATTACCGGCGAAATTGTAGATGAAACCGGTACAGTAATCACATCCGTACAGACCTTCCATGCCGGTATGGGCGTTTTTTCGTATGTGCCGGAATCGGGAAAAAAATTCTTTCTGCGATGCCGGAACAGCGACGGTCTGGAAAAACAATTCGAACTTCCTCAACCTAACCCTTGTGCATACGCATTGACGGCATCCTGGAGAAACGAACAACTGCTGATCGGCGTCCAACAATCCATCCATGCACCGGATATTCCCTGTTACCTGCTTGTACATTGCCGGGGAATGGTTCTTTCTTTTTCGACATGGAACAAGGAGAATAAGGCTGTCATTGTAGGGCAAGACCAACTGCCGGCAGGTGTGATCCAGATTATTTTGTTTGACGAACAGATGAATCCCCTAAGCGAACGTCTGGTATTCAACAAATACGACGCAGCGGAAAAACTCGCATTTCATACAGATAAAACAGTATATGAAAAGCGGGACAAAATCACTGCCACATTAACTCTTTCTCCCTCTCTTTTGGAGAGTACCGGGATGAGTTTATCCGTCGCCATCACCGACGACGCCGACATTCCGGTCGATTCCTCTACCACCATTTTGTCAAGTTTACTGCTCTCATCCGAGTTAAAAGGATATATTGAAAATCCAGCCTGGTACCTGCAGGACAATGTTCAATCAGTTATTGCCTTAGACTATCTGATGATGACTCACGGATGGCGAAGATACAATATCCCGGAGGTTGTCAGGGGAAATCCGGAATTTCCTTCCATCGCCTGTCAAACCTCACAGGAAATTTCCGGCCATGTGAAAAGTTTAACACGCTCCAGACCCGTTGCCGGCAGCGAAGTATTAATCTTAGTGAATGACAGTGAATTCGGACTGACTTCTACGGACGAAAACGGCAAATTCCTGTTCCGGGATTTTGAGTATCCCGACAGCACTGACTACTTTTTACGGGCTGTAAGTAATCGGGGGAGCGACCGTGTTGAACTTGTTATGGACAGGGCATCGTTCCCGAAACTCATCCATGCTCCACAAAGTTCCATAACAGAAATCGCTGTATCCCAAGAGACAACAACAGGCGAATCCACACAAAACGCATTTATTACAAAGGCAGAACAACGTTCCATGTATGACGATGATATGCGTGTAATTCATTTAAGCGAAGTGGAAGTTACAGCGCCAAGAATTGAACGGAAAGAAGAACCCCGGCTCCAGTATTGGGCAAATTCAAGCTCTGATGCGACCATACGGAGAGAAGAAATTGAAAGAACGCCCCGTACTCATCCCGCTGACTATCTTGGTTCAATTTCATCTGTACAGGTTTTTACAAATACAGCAGAACCTTGGAAGCGTAATATAATTATTAACAGAGGAAGCGCCCCGTTGATATTAATTGATGGTATACCAAGCGAATCATTAGATGATCTACCGGTTGATGCCGTTGAAAGTATGGATGTGTTCAAAGGCGTCAGTACTACGGCATTTGGCGTTCGGGGAGCTAACGGAGTGATCAGTGTCACCACCAGAACAGGAGGAGGAAATCGTAGCAACGAAAGAAATGAATCGAATTATACGGTATATACTCCCTTAGGCTATCAAAAACCGGTGGAGTTTTACTCGCCCAAATATGAAACATTAGAAGCTAAGCATTTAACCATCCCTGACTACAGGACTACCATCTTCTGGAAACCCGATGTCGTGATTTCCGAAGATGAAGAGGAGGCGAGTTTTGAATTTTATACATCTGATTTCCCGACGACCTATTCCGTTGTGATCGAAGGTTTAACAACAGACGGTCAAATCATCCGGCAGATAGAAAAGATTAAGGTGGAATAAATGGTTGGGGATTAATGGTTCTCATTTCCTGATTATTTTCACCCCCCTGGGGGCTTTGATTTGAGAAACGACTGTGCCGTCTTTACTTTTGGTATGTTTGATTGATACTACGCCATAGGGAGTTGGATAAGTCCCTTCCACCCATTCCAGATCGCCCAGATTGGGAATGATCCTCAACGTTTTACTGCCGGGTTCGATCACTTCGACCCCTAACACATGCCTTGTCAGCCATGCTGTTGGTCCCGAAGCCCAGCCATGGCAGAAACTATGCCGGTAACCCGGATAACAGTAAGCCCCAAAATCGCCGTGGATATCTTTTTTGCCTTCGGGGGTCAGCTCGTCCAGCCGGGCTGCGTTTTTTGTCCATTCCAGATCGAAATCTTCCCAGAATGTGGTAGCTCCCATATCAAGCATGCCTCCCCAGTATTGACGTATAACATCCAGCGCTTCCTGATATTGTCCTGCCAGCGCTTGTGCTTCAAGCATATAATAACCGTAGAACGTTGAAAACCCTTTCGGCCCGCCAACCGACACCACTTCGTTGCACATCGTTGTCGGATCAGCAATGCCGGCAATAGCCATCAGGGCTGCCGCTTGTTTCAGCCCGTTATGGCCTTTAACTGACCGATTCAACCGTTCGGCTGCTGCGTTGCTTTTTTGTGCCGAGGCAGGCTCACCCAATATCAGACTTAGCTTTTCCGCATCTTTCAAAGCCCAGTACAGCAATGCGCGATAACCGGCTTCGACGCCTGGTGTATTGGGCGATGACGGCCAGTCCAAAAAGCGGCTGGCTGCCAGTGTTTCATTGCCATACTCATCGATTTTTCCGTCAATCAGGTCAATCAGACCAAGAATATAAGGCTTGTGTTTTTGCAAAAAGTCCATCTGTCCATGTTGCATATACCATTCGTACTGGATAATCAGGTACCACATGGAATAGGCGCTCATATTGTTCATCCATCTTGGCAAGGGGAATTGTTCGCAAGCTAAATCTAAACTTTTAGGTACGACTTCATTGTATCCGAAAACAGTCGTAATAGTGGATGTCTCGGGGTGCATATCACCCAGCCAGACCAACCGGTCGCGTTTGATGCCATCCCACAGGTATTCCTGCATATTCAGGTGTACGGTATAGGCGCCGGTCAGCCAGATTTGGTTAAGTCGCTCATCATTACTGCTGAACGAACCTAAATAGGGGAGTTCGCGATAACGCAGGATAGCCCTTGCCTCCCGCAGGTGAATCGTCGTTTGCTGCAACAGATCAATACGGACAAAACGGAATCCCGTATTTCCGATTTCAATCATCCCGTCGCGTGGTATTTCCATGATGATATCGCGCTTGGCATGGTCGTCGGTCGCAAATCCGACTTTCCATTCGGAGTTGTTTGTCTGGCTGTTACATTCGCCTACCGATTCGCCGAAACGGATCCTGACTAACGAAGGTTCACGCCGCGGCGAACTTCCTAATACCAACTGCAGACCGCCATGAATCTCGATGCCATAGTCTAACAGGATCGAAGCCGTTTCGTTTTCGGTCGTTGTCATCCGGCAGGCATTATGTGTGCCAAGCTCGGTCTGGCTGATGCCTTCCTTTAGCAGAACAGATTCGTTATTAACTAATTTCCCTCCGCCATCATATTTCCATACAATCCGTTGCGGTGAAATAAATACGCGGGACAATTCGTCGCGTTGAATTTTCCCGATTTTTCCAGCCTCCAATGCCGGAGGGATATCAGCGTTCAGCAAAGGTAGCGAACAAAAAACAAGAATTAGAATCAATGGCACTTTCATGTTATTTACATTTTACATTATTTATCTATTAAAAATCTTTGAATCAGGTAAGTCATTGCTGTTAAATACGATTTTCCGTATAAGAGGTCATCTTTCAGGGCAGTCACATCTTCGTTTCCGGCCGGTTTTAATGAGGTTCGGGTTGAATCGGTCCAGAGATAATATACCGGTTTCATTTCGAAGCGAACGCATCCGTTCCGGGTCAGGATCACATTGTTGTCCGTGATGGCGAAGTTTGTCTCCGTCTGTTGTTTATCTAACAGGTTGACACCCGACTTCACATAGGAAACGTCGGATAAGGCTACATGATAGATAGTCGGAAAAACATCCTTGTGTGAAGCAAAACATGCGGTGTCGTATTCGCCAATCGCCTGTTTATATTTTTCTGGGATATAGAGCAGAAAGGGTACGCCATATTTATCAATCGGGTGCAAATCAGAATAGTCGAATACGGCGCGGGCATTGTGGTCGCCTGTTACGGCAATGATGGTGTTTTCGCCCAATGGAGACTCTTTGATCCTTTTGATGAAATTACCCAGGCAATCGTTGGCATACTGGTAGGTAATCAGATGCTTGCGGGTGAAACTGTTGCCCGATGTATGCGCATATTTTGTATGTTCGGGCAAATTTACAGGGAAAGGATGATAGGTGTTAGGCAGCGTATAGGGGGGATGGTTGCTCGTTGTCATCCCGAAAATAAATTGAGGTTGCCCTGTCTGTTCGCTGAGTATATCATAGATTCGTTCGAAAAGAAATTCATCGTAAGCGCCCCAATCGCTTGAAGTAGTGTTTTTGATATGGTACTCCAGACTTGCAAGTCCTTCTACCTCATCAAAATATTGACGGGGAATGAACTTGTCCATATTCCGCCAGCCTAATTTACTTCCTGTGATGAAAGTGGCCTGGTAACCCTTATCTTTAAACGGTTTGACAGAAGAAGTTCCCATCTGCCTGCCTACATAGACCGAATGGGAAATAGGCTCCATCACATTTTTAACCAACAGACATTCAAGTGAATAAATAGTAGATGATACGGCCGGCAGGAAATGGGTGTACCGGATACATTCGGGCAAAACGTCTTCGAGCGAGCCTAACAGGTTCATATTTTCCCCGTCGTGCAGCGAAAGAAAATATTCGCTCATGCTTTCCATCAAGATAAACACGACATTCGGAGGATTTTGTTGCAGCAATGAATCGACAGGCGTACGGTCTGATAATGCAATCATCAATGAATCGGGATGACCGGATACCTGTTTCAACATATAGATGGATATGGCTTCTTCGGGAGATGAAAAACCGTAGGTATTCAACGCTTTATCAATGTCGACATGTATCTTTTGCATGATTCTGTCTTTGTAGGCGGACTTAAGTGCATACACGCCGTTTAACACAAGGTTATTGATGGAGCTGTTGACCGAAAC
>Ga0099364_10013620_pt1 | contig 10895 bp, 7 predicted proteins | sample TergutTh196P3_FD_73070 | JGI IMG/M metagenome (GOLD analysis project Ga0099364, IMG submission 73070) | Microcerotermes parvus P3 segment gut microbial communities from Pointe-Noire, Republic of the Congo - Th196 P3 | ecosystem: Host-associated > Arthropoda: Insects > Digestive system > Gut ... | reverse complement strand
ATCACGGCTGATGTCCCAGTCAACCAGTGTGCTCTCCTGTTCGTCTTTTCCGCCAAGCCATTCTCTTGCCTTGTTTGCGACTTCAGGCTGCAGTCGTGACTGACTGTCTTCCTGGCCCTGAATCCATTCACGCAGAAAAGTAACGCACTGCGGGTCTGACAGGCGAAAGAAAAAATGTTCGGAAGGCCTGAGAACCGGTGTTACACCCGAGAGTACGGAGTACGGCTCAATCAGGTCGGGCGGTGTATAGAACGAACTGCAGACTTCGCAGGAGTCGCCGTTCTGGTCTTTTGCCTTGCATCTCGGACAAATGCCTTTGATAAAGCGGTCAGGCAGAAACTGTTCCTTGACCGGATCAAAAAACTGGTTGATTACGCGGCTTTCGATCATGCCGCGCTCTTTCAGGCTCAGATAGATATCACGGGTGAGTTCGTGATTTTCCGGACTGCCGGTTGAGTCCCAGTTATCAAAGCTGATATGAAAACCATCAAGTGCTTTGGGCCGGGTTGCGGCTATTTCCCTGACAAATTCCTGCGGTGTTTTACCGGCTTTTTCGGCTGCAATCATAATGGGTGCGCCGTGTATATCGTCGGCGCAGACAAAATGCACTTCGCGCAAAGCGCCATCATCTTTTTGCATTCGCTGGAAGCGAACCCATATATCGGCCTGGATATATTCCATAATGTGCCCGATATGCAATGCTGCATTGGCGTAGGGCAGTGCGGTAGTGACAAAGAGTTTTCGTGACATATCAACCTGAAATAAGAAAAAAAGAAATTCATTGTACCAGCGTTAGTGGCTTTAAACTATTGCACTCAGCTTAAAACAGCAGTGGCGAAAGCTTTTTTTGAGAATATTTTTTGCTGTTGCGGCGAAAGCAACACCATTTTGCGACATTCGCAACTTTTGCGTTTTTTTGGAAGTCGACACTGGTTCCGGACTTCCTCAGGAACGCAGCAGAACGTATTTTTTAAACCAGCTCCAAACCATCACATCTTGCAACGCTATGTAAACACCTGATTTTATTGAAGTTAGCTTAGCATGCCAGAAACAAAACCGGTCTTTTTACTGGCAAACGAAGGGTGAAATGTCCAGCTTTCGAATCTGACTTCAACTGCCCGCAGTCCAAAATTTTCAGGAGATTTTACCCAAACGAAGTTTTAGCAAACGATTTTTCTTGGCAAGCTAACAATTGCGTCTAGCCGATACGGCGTATCTATGTTAATATTCCGCGTCTAAAAAGTTTTTTTACAGCTTTTCAATTTTGCCGTATCTTTTATAGATATGACTTTGCATATAACCATACGCTTTTGTTTATTAAACCTGGGAGAGTAATAGTATGTCTTCTTTAAAATTCCTAAATAAGGAATACATAATTGCAGGGGAAGGATTTAATCGCTGGATGGTGCCTGCATCCGCGCTGATGGTCCATCTTTGCGTTGGCATGGGGTACGGCCTGTCCGTATTCTGGCTGCCAATGTCCCGTATAATCGGAACGGCACAAGGCACTGGTTTGCCTCTGGCATGTCCATCTGACATGAATATTATTATGCAGCTTTTCACGACTACCTGTGACTGGCCTGTTGTTTTGCCTACAGTAATTTTCATTATTCTGTTTTTCATGCTTGGTACCACTACAGCCATTTTTGGCAACTGGGTCGAGCATGAGGGGCCACGCAAGTCTGCCTTTTTTTCCTGCTGCTGTTTTGTTACTTTCTTTATGTTGTGGGCAATTGCCATGTACACCCACCAGTTGTGGCTTGCATGGGTGGGGGCAGTGATTGGCGGTATTGGCCTTGGGCTGGGTTATATTACGCCCGTGGGTACGCTAATCCGATGGTTCCCTGACAGAGTCGGCATGTCCACAGCCTTTGCTGTTGGCGGTTTCGGTGGCGGCGCAATGGTTGGCGCACCGTTTGCCCAGTGGCTGATGGATCTCTACAAGACTCCGTTAACGACAGGTTTGTGGGAAACCCTCGTGACGCTGGGTGTTATCTACAGCGTATTCATGCTGATGGGCTCATACACCATTCGTGTCGCTCCGCCAGGCTACATGCCAAGAGGCTTTGTACCCAAGGGTGGCGGCAACATGATTCAGACCAGCAAGGGTCTGGTCAAGGTCAGTGCTTTTAACGTTGCAACCAACCGTTCCATGACAACACCGCAGTTCTGGTGTTGCTGGGGCATGCTGTTTTTGAACGTCTCTGCGGGTATTGGTGTTATTTCCATGGCATCTCCCATGTTGCAGGAAATTTTCGCAGGGAATCTGATAGGCCTGCCCGGCGTTCCGTTTGACAGTCTGACAGAAGCACAAAGAGGCCAGGTTGCCATTATTGCTGCCGGTTTTACCGGGCTACTGTCACTATTTAACATTGTTGGCCGCTTGTTTTGGGCCTCCCTGTCGGATATTATCGGTCGGAGGATGACCTATTTCATATTCTTCCTGGGAGGAGCAGCACTATATGCAAGCATCCCGACACTGGCAAGATCATTGAATCTGGTTCTGTTCCTGTGTGCGGTCTGTATGTGTCTGACTTTTTACGGCGGAGGCTTTGCAACTATTCCGGCGTATCTGGCGGACCTCTTCGGCACCCAGTACGTTGGTGCGATTCACGGCCGTCTCCTGACAGCATGGTCTTCAGCAGGTCTTGTCAGTCCGCTGATCATCGCAGTCATTCGCGACATGCAGATTAGTGCAGGGGTCCCTCGGGCGGAAGCATACAGTATGACCTTGTATATCATGGCGATATTCCTGATCATTGGTTTTATTTGCGCCATTCTGGTCCGGCCGGTACACAGCAGGCATTACATGACGGAAGAGCAAATGAGAGAGTCCATGGCCAAGCTCGATTCGAAAATTGAAGCCTTGCAGGATGCTGGTGCGATGCCCACGCAAAAGCCAACGACACCTATCAAGCTGGTAGCAGCATGGATATTTGTTGGCGTCCCGCTTGCCTATGGCGTCTATCAGACGTTCCTGCAGACGATCAAGATGTTCAGCTAGGGCTTGCTGAATACGGCTTTACCAAGTATTCAAACCAGGTAAATCCGCTCGCAGAAGAACTTCTGCGAGCGGATTTTTTTTGCAGGATTTGCTGCCAGCTCACTTCTGCTGGTGATAACAGGTTACAATATTTTTTTTCGCAATCAACCATAAACAGCCATGACAGTTCGCACTCGTTTTGCGCCGAGCCCGACGGGTTTTCTCCATCTGGGGGGGGCTCGTACTGCGCTTTTTTCCTGGGCTTATGCCAGACATTCTGGCGGAGACTTTATTTTAAGAATTGAAGATACGGATGTTGAGCGCTCCACGCCGGAAGCAGTCCAGGCGATCCTGGATGGCATGGAGTGGCTTGGCCTTGATTTTGATGAGGGCCCTTTTTTTCAGATGCAGCATATGGATCGCTACCGCGAGGTAATCGAAACAATGCTTGCTGCCGGAACCGCCTATTACTGTTACTCTTCAACTGAAGAGCTTGATGCCATGCGTGAAGGACAAAGAGAACGGGGTGAACATATCCGTTATGACGGCACCTGGCGTCCCGAAGAAGGCAAGGTGCTGCCCCCTCTTCCTCCTGGTCGTGATCCGGCTGTACGCTTTAAAAACCCGGAAGACGGTGACGTAATTTGGGACGATCTTGTCCTGGGGACGATTACGATATCGAATTCAGAACTGGATGATCTGGTTATTGCCCGTTCTGACGGAACGCCAACGTACAATTTCTGCGTGGTTGTTGATGACTGGGATATGCGGATTACCCATGTAATTCGCGGGAATGACCATGTCAACAATACACCGAGACAGATTAACATTTTAAGAGCCCTGGGAGCTCCTGTACCGCTTTATGCCCATGTTCCCATGATCCTGGGTGATGATGGCGAGAAACTGTCAAAGCGCCATGGTGCTGTATCAGTAATGGATTATCCTGATGAGGGCTATTTGCCGGACGCCATGATAAATTATCTGGCCAGGCTTGGCTGGAGTCATGGAAACGATGAGATATTTTCCCGCCAGCAGTTCTGCGAATGGTTTGATCTCGATCATATGTCGCGCTCGGCTGCCCAGTTTAATCCGGACAAATTGAAATGGCTAAACAATCACTATATCCGTCAGGCGGACAATACCGAACTGGCAGAGCTTGTGCGTCCCCGCCTGGAAAACATGGGTGTTGAAGTGGGGGATATACCTGATTTGTCGCAGGTGACGGCTCTTTTAAAGGACCGGGTTCAGACTCTCAGTGAGCTGGCCCAGGAGGCACTTTTGTTTTACCGTTATTTACAGCCGGATGAGGCCCTTTTACAAACCCATATGACACCGCAGTCACGAGAGGCCCTAATCGACTTTGTAAAACGCTGCGAGCTTGTCGAGTGGGACAAAGACCTTATTGCATCCATGACAAAGGAAGTGCTTAAAGAGCATGAACTTAAAATGCCCCAGTTTGCCATGCCTTTGAGACTGATGTTGACGGGTCAGTTACAAACGCCGGCAGTTGACGCAGTTGTATCTCTTTTGGGCAGGGATACAGTTTTATCGCGGCTTCGCCAGTATTTAAAAGCAGACTGATATTTTCGGCCTCTCATTATTCGAACGATTTGAAAAAAATCCGCAATAAGAGAGGCGCAAAAACTTCACTTGTACGTGAAGTTTGTTATAATCACCGTATCGTGGGGGTATAGCTCAGTTGGGAGAGCGCTTGAATGGCATTCAAGAGGCCGTCGGTTCGATTCCGTCTACCTCCACCAGGTTTCAATTTTTTAGCATCTTTAGTGCTCACAAATCCGCATAAATTCAAAAGTTTATGCGGATTTTATTTTTTTTTGCATCTTTTAAGTTCATTGACTTTCGCGATTTTTGGGGGCAAACTATTAGCTAAATTGCCCCAAAAACTTTTCGTTGCCCCCAAAATTCTGTCGGGAGAAGAAGTATGCCAAGAATTGTGAAGCCACTTACCATTACGCAAATAAAGAATGCCAAACCTGGTCAGCCGCCGGGAAAGGCGTTTACAGGAAAAGTGTATAAGCTGGTTGATGGAGGAGGATTGTATTTATCCGTATACCCAAGTGGTGGCAAGCTTTGGCACATGAAGGTAAAAGATGCATCTGGCAAGGAAAACCGGTTGAGTTTCGGGTCCTTCCCTAGCGTAACACTTGAGATGGCACGAGCCAAGCGCGAAGAAGTGCGAAAAAACCGTGCTGCGGGCATCAACCCTGTTGCCCAGAGACAAGCCGCCAAAACCGCAAAGAATTCTCAAGATATTACAAACAGCTTTGAAGTAATAGCGCGTGAATGGTTTGAAGTTCAGCAGCCGGGCTGGGCTGAGTCGCATTCAAGTCGAGTAATGGCCCGGTTGATAAACGATGTATTTCCATTCATTGGGGGGCGTGCGATAACTACTCTCAAGGCTCCGGATTATCTGGCAGTTTTTCGCAGGATAGAAGACCGCGGTGCAATTGAAACAGCGCATCGCGTTAAAAGCATTTGTGGACAGGTACACCGATATGCCATTGCCACAGGTCGGGCAGAAAGCGATCCAGTCAGTTCAATGAGAGATGTACTCAAACCTGTGCAGGTCAATCATTTTCCGGCGATAACAGACCCTAAGCGCGTAGGGGAATTGTTGCGAATGATTGATGGCTACCAAGGTACGCAGACAGTGCGTTGTGCATTAAAACTTGCTCCCCTTTTATTGGTTCGACCTGGTGAACTGAGAAATGCGAAATGGTCGGAAATAGACTGGGTAAAATCCGAGTGGCATTTTTTTATGAGTAAAGGGCGAAAGAACAAATCAAAAAAGGAGCACATTACCCCTCTGGCGACTCAAGCGGTGGCAATATTGCACGAGTTGCATTCGCTGACGGGCTCGGGTGAGTATTTGTTTCCAGGTGAGAGAACTTCTTCACGACCTATCAGTGACAATACTTTAAATGCAGCTCTCCGAGTGCTGGGAATTCCAAAAGAAGACATGACCACACACGGGTATCGGGCGATGGCCCGGACAATGCTTGATCAGGAACTGGGGGAACGACCAGATCTAATCGAGCATCAGCTTGGGCATGCTGTCAAAGGACCTCTGGGGGCAGCCTACAACAGGTCGACTTACCTCGCGGAGCGAAAAAGAATGATGCAGATTTGGGCAGACTACCTTTATGAACTGAAAAATAGTCATGGTTGAAAAAAATACCATTTTCTCAATTATCCGGTATAATAACAGTGATCGCATTGCGATATAAGGGGACGGTTGAGGTATCGGGCCGTTATTCAATCCTGCAGACTGACCTGCAACCGCACTCATGGTGGGTGAGGCTAAGCACTAAACCACTAACCATGGTACCCGGTGGATAAAGGAGGTGACACTCCCCTTCGGGTAAAGAACAGAAAACCCTGCTTCTGCGGGGTTTTCTTTTCAAAAACGGTGTAAAGAGAAAAACCATACATACATGGACGCCCCCAGTATTGCAGGACATAAAAAACATCTAAAATAACTGTTGAAGGCCCTTGACAAAGCTTTAGAAGTGTGCTAGTTTCTTTAAAGATGCTTCGGATGCTGTGTCACCAGCCCCAAGCATAAAGAGCTAATCAGTTTAAATAATCAATTATTGTGTATCACAGTCGTGATACCGAGTCAGAAGCGTTCACGCTGGGTTCTCCTGTGCTTGCAGAGGAATTCTGGTGAGCCTATCTCTATCAAGTTCTCTCGAAAAATAAACTCCCGAATTTATCTTTGCAAAAACGCAAGAATCTTCTGGTTGCATTCGATCGGACAATCCATATGCTGCCTACTTATTGGCCAAAGAAAATCTACTGATTCGTTTCGATAAACGCGGATACGAACTCAACTCAAATCCCAGTTTAATTAGCGATGCCGTCACCCCTGCGCTTGGACGTGTCCACTAGGTGCAGATGGGTTTATCCGGCCGAGCGGCAGGCCTTTTCTCTAAATTCAGGAAAGGTAGCAAGTATGAAAAAAGGCATTAAGGCTGGCTGTGAAGAGCATGTCCAACCCAAAGGTACGAAAGCTGATAAAGCAAATAGTACTTGTGTATGTACCAGGCATGTTCCAGCAGACCAGGTAAAAAAAAGGCGCGGCGAGCGAGGTAAGGCAAAACCACTCACCTATCCGGCTCATCGAGGTCCCGATGAGTTGATCTCAACGGCCGAATTCATGAGCAGAGTCGGGAGAAAACGAACCTGGTTGTATATGCAGCAAAAGACGGATCACAGCTTCCCGAAGCCTGTATATCTGAACGAAAATGGTCGAAGGTTATGGCGATTTGCTGATGTTGTTGCATATATAAAAAGTGCTTCGACTTTGAATTCGTCAGAGTGAGCATGGCGTCAGCTGGCTTGAGCATGCTGACGCCGGACGCATCAAAGCTGTCCGGTTTCAAATGTGCAGCTTTTTTGCTGATGGCCTGTATCACTATCAGATTCAAAGTTTTCCGGATTTTTGTGTTCGCTGATGAACTGAACTGAATTGCTGTTCCTGCTCATTGCTACGCGAAATAACGAGTTGAACTTTTGAAATGACCAAGTTTGCGTTTGCTTTTGAAAAGGCAAGCTGTTGGACAGCTTACTTATTTTTAACGTCTCTCGGGGACATAAACAAAAGAAAGGAGGTGTCACAATTCAATCATAAAACTCTTCGGATTTTCGATCCAGCAATTTTTGCAATGGTTTTCGAAATTTTAACAATTTAGAGCGTTTCACGCACGTGAAAGGAGATCAGATATGAGGTAGAAATGATTTTTTTGCAGTATTTATGAGTCGATCAAAAATGACAGAACGGGAAAGTCCGACGGACACAGAGGGACGTGCAAACATAGAAACTGTGCGGGTTGAAGAGGATTTTTGGAAACAGAATTCGGACAGAATAAAAAGTCCGAGGTCGTTTTACAGAAAAAAACTTTTTTGTCAGTGAGTAAAAGTGTGCCGGACACTGTCGGCTCAGCCAAATGTGCGCTACATATTGCGTACATCGTTGAGAGTACACACGCCACCCTTTGTGGGACTGGTTAAAAACAAGGGCAAATGCGCTGCCCATTAACTTCACCTTATAGGTGGAGGCGCATCGGTACGGGTCTCGTAAGCACCCGACGCTGGTCAGCGGTAAGACACAGCAACCTGCACTGGAAGAAGGTGCGGGCACGATCCAGAGGGAAAGAAAGATTCTGGGCGTGAATGTGGGATATTTAAGAAGGGCATCTGACCCCTAAGTAGTAAAACTGTTCATTTAATGAAAGAACGATCTTTCATTATTGGGAGGTAACGTCAGCTACGTTATCTGTGTTAGGAGAGTGAAAAATGAGTAAAAATCAGTGGCAAAACGATCTGGCAAATTTCATGCGTGACAAAGGTCGTTTTCGCGTAAACGGGAAGGTAGCATCCGAGCGTTCGCAAGATTTGACAAAGAGTGTCATCAGTTCATCATTTCAAACATTGCATCGGCTTGGGTACCGGGTAGAGCGACTTGCAAACCTTCGGGAAAAACACGTAGAAGTGCTAGTGCGCTACTGGTGGTTTGAGCAGAAGAAACAGATCAAAACAATCAGCAATGACTTGTCTCGACTGCGCGTTGTATGCGAAATGATCGGTAAACGTGGAATGGTAAAAAATGTTACGCACTACCTACCGGAAGTTCCGCAACAAGACTTGGTTGTCACGCAAGCTACAAAACATTCAAAGACACCGGTTTATCAAGGAATTGATATGATCGAGATATTGAAAAAAGCTGACGAGCGCGACTGGCGATTTGGTCTGATGTTCAGGATGGCAATGCACTTTGGGTTGCGCAGAGAGGAGCTTGTCAAGTGTAATCCGCACATTCAAGATCATGGCAAATGGCTTGAAGTGCTACCAGGGCAAGGTAAGGGCGGACGGGGCCGCAGTATCGTAATTGCAAATGAAGCTCAACGTAAAGTTTTGGACATGGTTAAACAGCATGTGAGAAAAGGTGAGAAGCTGGGCTGGCCTTTCACCAGGGATGGGCAAGTGGCGACATTAAAGCAAAACCTCAGGCGTTATAACGGTGACATGGAGGCAATAGGCTTTACAAAAAAGCAGTTCGGCGTCACTGGACATTCCTTACGGGCGTTATTTGCTGAAAACAACGCTTTGACGAGTGGGGTTTTGCCGCCTAGTTTGGGCGGCGAAAAAAAGCAGCATGACACAGCCGAAATGAAAATTCGAGAGGCAAAAATTGCCCAATCTATGGGGCATAACCGTCGTCAAATCATGTCATCCTACTATGGCAGGTTTTCAAATAAAAACACGCGGGATGCAGCAGACTTTGCGAAGACGGTAATTATTACAGCGGTGGAATCTCTTCAAGATGCTCTTCCAACTGTGCCGGATGAAAGACTGGAAGATTGTTCACGAATTCTTGTCGAACTTCAACTGCTCGATTTGGATTTGACGTTACGGCAGGCCCACGCTCTTTGGATGAAATGGTCGCACCGAAGTGGTGTTGAGTGGATTCGGCCTGACAAGGAAATCATTTTATGCCTGGTGGCCGTGTCGCAAAACAATGTTGGAGGTTTGTAATGTTTAAGATGGATATCTCTTCTGACGAAGTTCTCAGCGCAAAAGTGCTGATGAATGAGAACTCACCCACAGGTTGCGCAGATGCCTGTGAAATGAACGAATTCAATAAGCTCGTTTTTGAGCAGCATCCTTTATCAAAAGCATTTCCCGGCATGTCAGTTGTCGATTTTAAGTCTCTGGTTGACAGCGTAAAGGAAATAGGTGTTCAAAATCCGATTACGATTTTCGAGGGAAAAGTTTTGGACGGCTGGCACCGTTATCGTGCAGCAAAACAGGCAGGTGTTTCGTTCCCATACGTTGAACTTTATGATATAGATCCAAGGCAATTTGTGCTTGCACAGAATAAAGTTCGCCGACATATCACTCAATCACAACTGGCGTTAGCAACGACGGCGGTTTACCAGTGGCGTTCAGAAGGAAGGCCGGAGAAAAACCCCGCCCCGGGGACGGAGTTAAGAACTGTAAAAGAATTATCGGAGTTTTCCGGGGTTGGTAAACGGATGATTGAGCGTGCAAAAACTGTTCAATCCAATGCTTGTCCTGAGGTAATTGCGGCTGTAAAAAGTGGTGCCATTGGTCTGAAAAAGGCAGAGATAATATCAAAACTTCCTATGGAATTGCAGGTTGAGGCCATAAAAAAGCCTATACCCAATAACCGTGATCCAGTTGGGACTGATCCAGTGTTACGCGAAAGCACCGAAGTTGTTTTGACAGACGCAGTTACGCTAAGTGAAGAAGCTATTGCTGAGCTGATGAGTGAAAACCGGCGGTTAAATGAAGTTGTTGAGTCGCTGCAAGCCAGCGATCTGGACGATGAGATAAGAAGGTATGCAGAAAAAGCCAGCTACTATAAGAACAAATTTGAGGGGCGGACTGGCACGTGGCTGACAGATTGGGAGCATCATCAACTTGTTCTCCTCAAGGGTTTTTTTGAGGATATTAGAAAGATAACTGGCGGCAATACTTTTGAAGAGGTTATCAGTATAGTTGCGTGTATGTTTGAAAACGCAGCGTGACCGGCACTAACAAGCAGTTGCCTACCCTTTGAACTGCATGTCATAAAGATGTTTGTACCTGCCATTCTGGATAGCCAAAAGTTCCTTGTGAGTACCTATCTCAACAAGTTTTCCTTCGTTAATCACGGCAATTCTGTCGGCGTTCTGTATAGTTGAAAGTCTATGTGCGATAACAAAAACCGTTTTATCCTGCATCAGGTTGTCAATAGCTTTTTGAACAATTGCCTCGGATCGATTATCAAGTGCTGATGTAGCCTCATCCAAAATGATTATTGGGGCATTCTTGATGAATGCTCGTGCGACTGCTACGCGTTGTTTTTGTCCACCCGACAGTAGTA
>Ga0099364_10013619_pt1 | contig 10897 bp, 10 predicted proteins | sample TergutTh196P3_FD_73070 | JGI IMG/M metagenome (GOLD analysis project Ga0099364, IMG submission 73070) | Microcerotermes parvus P3 segment gut microbial communities from Pointe-Noire, Republic of the Congo - Th196 P3 | ecosystem: Host-associated > Arthropoda: Insects > Digestive system > Gut ... | reverse complement strand
CCTTTCCGTCATCCGTTCGTATGTCGACAACACGACGCGCCTCATCACACAGTTGTGTAATGTCACCGAGGAGACGCTTGCCGATTACGCGATCAACATTCACGGCATCAAAGGCAGCAGCTACGGCATCAAGGCCAGCGAGATCGGCGAGCAGGCCGAAGAATTGGAACATGCCGCCAAAGCGGGCGATTTTCAGCACGTGAGCAGAAGCACCCCGCTTTTCATCAGGAACGCCGAAAAACTCCTGGGCGCGCTTTCCGGCCTGCTCGAAGTCGACACGACGGAGGCGAAGCCGAGTCGGCATGCGCCCGATGAGGCTCTGCTGAATCAAATGGAAAAAGCGGCGGAAAATTTCAGGATCGATGAACTGGAGGAGATCATGAAATCGCTTGAATGTTCCGAATATGAAACACAAGCGGAACTGCTCATCTGGTTGCGTGAAAAAGTCAATCAGATGGAATTCACTGCCATTCACGAACGGCTCGTGCAACGAAAACAAAATGCACCAGAGGTCCAGAAATGACGATGCAAAACAGACCCGTCTCCTCTCGGCAAACCATCGTAATGGTCGATGACAACGTGACCACCCTGAATATCGCGCGCAATATTCTCCGTGGGCATTACGAGACCTATGCCCTGCCCTCGGGCACGGTTCTGTTCAATCTGCTGGAAAAGATTACCCCCGATCTCATTCTGCTCGACATTGAAATGCCCGGCATAAGCGGCTATGAGACCATCAAGAGGCTGAAGGCCGATGAACGCTTATCCGGAATTCCGGTTATTTTCGTCACTTCCCGGTACGATGAAGGCAGCGAACTGGAAGGACTCTCGCTCGGCGCGATCGACTACATCACCAAACCCTTCTCCCCTGCGCTGCTGCTGCGTCGGATCAAGAATCATCTGCTCATTGCCACCCAGGAAAAGGAACTGAAAAGTTTCAACAGCAACCTGATGCAAAAGGTGGATCAAAAGGCCCAGCAAATCATTCAGATGCAATTTGCCATTTTGAATGTCGTGGCAGAACTGGTCGAGTTCCGTGACCGCAAGACCGGGGGGCATATTGTGCGCACGCAGCAATACCTGGATCTTCTGGTCAAGAAAATGCTGAAAGAAGGCGTCTATCTCGACGAAATTTCCTCCTGGGATCTGACTTTCCTGATTCCTTCCGCGCAACTTCACGACGTAGGCAAAATCGCCATCAGCGACACCATTCTGAACAAACCCGGCAAACTGACCACAGAAGAATTCGAGATCATGAAAACGCATGTTTCACGCGGCATCGACGCAATCGAAAGAATCGAGCGTGAAACGCATGAAGACAGTTTTCTCTACCATGCCAAGCGTTTCGCCGGTTATCACCACGAAAAATGGGATGGTTCGGGTTATCCGCACAAATTGGCCGGCGAAGATATCCCCCTGCAAGGCCGTCTGATGGCCATTGCCGATGTCTATGACGCATTGATTTCCGCGCGCCCCTACAAGGAAGAAATGCCGCTCGCCGTAGCCAAGTCGATCATCCTGAACGGTGAAGGCAAGCATTTCGATCCGGCGCTCATCAATGTCTTCCGCGATGTATCCGACGGCTTTGAAGAAATCGCCACAAACAGCAGAAACCAGACTGATTCGTTCATCTACAAGTGGAGCGGATCGGTATGAACCCGCAGAGACGGCCATCAACGAAATGAACTTCTCAACTCATCGAGCACCCGACGGGACTGCAAGGGCTGGCCGCCGAGATGGTGATGGATGAGCGTGCGTAACAACTGTCCGGCTTCATGCAGTGTCTCGGCGCGGCTGAGATCGTTCGCGGCCAGATCGACAAGGGTTTGACCGTCGACACGCACGCCCTCCCCGGCTTCTCGCGCAACCTCCGCCGAGCAGGGCCACGGGCCGCGCTCGATGATGTAGAGGTAAGGCTCGCCGGATCGGAACGGCTGCCCGCTGCCGTCGGAATCGAGCATCACGCCATAGCCCAGTTCACGCAGCAGCGCCAGCTCGAAACGGCGCAGCATTGGCGGCAGGCTCTCCCCTCTGCCCAGCGCGCCGATGGCCGACTCATAGGCATCGAAGAGCGCCGGGTGCGAATCCTCGCGCGCGGTCAGTTTCAAAAGCAGTTCGTTGAGATAGTAGGCGCAAAGCAGCGCGCGTCCCGTGAGCATCGCCTGCGCGCCGCGCCATTCGCCGCGCGTCAGGGTCTTGACCTCACCGCCGCCCGAGAAATCGAGCAGAAGCGGCTGAAACGCCATCAACACGCCGCGCAATTCCGACATGGGACGACGCGCGCCCTTGGCCACCAGGGCGATACGCCCATGATCGCGCGTAAAAACCTCGACGATCAGACTGGTTTCGCGCCACGGCAGGGTGTGCAGTACCCAGGCAGGCTGCTGCGCGACGCGCTGCTTCAGGCTCACTCGTACCCCAGGCTCTTGAGCGCGCGTTCGTTGTCGGCCCAGCCGCTCCTGACCTTGACCCAGGTTTCGAGAAAGACCTTGCCGTCGAACAGCTTTTCCATTTCGAGACGCGCCTGGGTTGCCGCCTGTTTCAGCTTTTCGCCCCCCTTGCCGATGATGATGCCCTTGTGCGCGGCCTTATTGACGATCACGGCAGCATGGATGCGGCGCAGCCGCCCTTCGGTCTCGAATTTTTCGATCTCGACCGTCAGCCCGTAAGGCAGTTCGTCGCCAAGGAGTCGGAAAAGTTTTTCGCGCAGAAATTCGGCGGCGAAAAACCGCTCGCCCCGGTCGGTGACTTCGTCCGCGCCGTAGATCGGGTTGCCTTCCGGCAAGAGCTTTGCCGCCGCCGTCACCAGAACATCGCAGTTGTGGCCATGCTCCGCCGAAACCGGGACGATCTCCGCGAATTCGCGCAAACCCCGCACCTGGTCGATGAAAGGCAACAGCGTACTTTTGTCATCGAGCCGGTCAACCTTGTTGATGACCAATACCACACAGGTCTCAGGCGGAATTGCGTCGAGCGCCGCGCGATCCTCGTCACCGAAACGTCCGGCCTCGATCACGAAAAAAACCAGGTCGACCCCTTTTAACGCCTGGGAAACCGCACGATTCATCACACGGTTGAGCGCATTGTCTCGCCGGGTCTGAAAGCCGGGCGTATCGACGAACACGAACTGAACATTCCCGGCGCTCAGGATGCCCGTCACCCGATGGCGGGTCGTCTGCGCCTTGCTCGATACGATGCTGATCTTTTGCCCGATCAGCCGGTTGAGCAGCGTCGATTTTCCGACGTTCGGACGCCCTACGATGGCTACGAATCCGGCGCGGCTGATTCCGGAACCAGGAACGGAATCATCCATATCACTCATTTTCTCTCAACTGCGCCAGTGCCAGTTCTGCCGAACGCTGTTCCGCCATGCGCCGACTGCTGCCGCGCCCAACGGTACGCAGGGAGAATTTCGGCACTTCGCAGGCCACCTCGAACTCCTGCGCGTGCGCTTCCCCCAAGACGCGGATCATGGAGTACGTCGGCAGAGCGATTCTACGGCCCTGCAACCATTCCTGGAGAGCGGTCTTGGGGTCTTTGCCCGGCGCGGCGGGATCGACCTCCGCCAGCAACGGCTCGAACAGGCGCTCGACCATCGCGCGCGCCGCCTCGAAACCGGCATCGAGGCAAACCGCCGCGATCAACGCTTCCAGCGCGTCGGCCAGGATGGAAGGACGACGAAAGCCCCCGGAGCGCAATTCCCCCTCTCCCATGCGCAAACACGGACCGAGATCGAGATCGAGAGCCACGCGGGCCAGCGCATCCTGGCACACCAACGAGGCGCGCACCCTGGACAACTCACCTTCACGCAAGTCGGGGAAACGTTCGAACAGCGCCATCGAAATCGCGCAGTTGAGCACGCTGTCGCCGAGAAACTCGAACCGCTCATTGTTGAGCTGCCCGAAACTGCGATGGGTCAACGCCTGCACGAGCAGGGCCGAATCGGCCAGAACATGGCCGAGTTTGCGTTGCAAACGGTCGGTAAATTCAGTCATTTACGGCTGTGTCGGCTTGAAGCCTTGAAATCGAACGACAGGCTGACGTTACCGACGAGCGGCGCCTTGCGCGTATATTCGACCTCGACCACGGCCTGCCCGCCCTGCTTGCTGAAAACGAGATCCTTCGACCTGACCACGTCGATGCTGTCGATATCGGCGCGGCGCTCATAGCTTCTTCGCATCTCGGATTCGGACGCACCGTCATTGCCTTCGTCAGCCACCAGGCCAATGATGCGCTGGATCGCAAAATACTCCCTGTATGGCCCAACCATCTTGAAACCCACCAGCAGCGCGCCTGCAAGCAGGAGCGCCACGAGAATCATGCCGATCAGGCTGATGCCGCGTTGACGGGATTTCATCGCGTCCTCCCCACATCAATATCACCGGAAACTGCCAATGCGCCCCGGATCGTTGAAATTGAACCAGATGAAGAACGCCCGTCCGACGATATTCTCGTCCGGGACGAACCCCCACACCCGGCTGTCGGCACTATTGTCACGATTGTCGCCCATGACCAGATAATGCCCTACAGGGACTTTACAACTGAAGCCACGACCGTCATAGGCACAATTTTCCCGGAAAGGATAATCCATCACGTTGTTCACGGAAGCGGGCGTATGCTCCTCGATCAGAATCTCGTGTTGGGTCTCGCCAAGCGTTTCGGTGTATTTCGGTGTGAGGGAAAGGCGGCAGTCATCAGACTTGTCTGACTTGTCCGGACAGTTGTGTGAATACACACCCGCTTCCACCGTCTTCACCTCTACGCCGTTGATGATGAGCCTTTTGTCGAAGTACTCGACCGTATCATTCGGCAGGCCGACCACCCGCTTGATATAGTTCTCCGACAGATTGCGGGGATAGCGGAAAACCATGACCTCCCCGCGCTTGGGCGTATCAATGTCGAGGATCCGAGTGTTGACGATCGGCAGCCGGAGGCCGTAGGCGAATTTATTCACCACGATGAAATCGCCTACCAGCAGAGTTGGAATCATCGAGCCGGTAGGAATCTTGTACGGCTCGACGACGAAGGAACGCAGTCCGAAAACGATCAACACTACCGGGAAAAAAGCCGCCCCCCATTCCACCCACGGGGGTGAAGGCGCATCGGGCGCGCGGCGCGAGCGGGCGTAGAAGCGATCCAGACACCACAGCGCGCCGGTGACGAGCGTCAGCACGAGCAGGATCAGGGCAAAATCAACACTGGAAAAATTCACATCGTCTCCAATCATTGGGTGACAAGGGGTGCATGCCTCATTTCCCCTCGCCGGTTCTCAGCACGGCAAGGAAAGCCTCTTGCGGGATTTCGACATTGCCGACCTGTTTCATGCGCTTCTTGCCTTCCTTCTGCTTTTCGAGCAGTTTTTTCTTGCGGGTGATGTCGCCGCCGTAGCATTTTGCGAGCACGTTCTTGCGCATCGCCTTGATGGTCTCGCGAGAGATGATATGCGATCCGATAGCCGCCTGCACGGCAACGTCGAACATCTGGCGCGGAATCAGCTTGCGCAATCTGGCAGCCAGTTCCCGGCCGCGATACTGGGCGCTGGAACGATGGACGATCACCGAGAGCGCGTCGACCTTCTCGCCCGCCACCATCATGTCGAGCTTGACGAGATCTGCCGAACGATATTCCTTGAATTCGTAATCCAATGAGGCGTAGCCGCGCGACACCGATTTCAGCTTGTCGAAGAAGTCCATGACCACTTCGCTCATCGGCAGTTCGTAGACGAGTTGCACCTGGCGTCCGTGGTAGCGCATGTCCACCTGCGCGCCGCGCTTCTGGTTGCACAGCGTAAGCACCGGGCCGACGTACTCCTGCGGCATGAAGATAATCACGGTAATGATCGGCTCCCGGATGTCCTGATACTTGCCTGGTTCGGGCAGTTTGGCCGGATTTTCGACATGGATGACCTCGCCGCTGTTGAGTACGACCTCGTAGACCACCGTCGGCGCAGTGGTGATGAGATCCATGTCGAATTCCCGTTCAAGGCGCTCCTGCACGATGTCCATGTGCAGCAACCCCAGGAAACCGCAGCGGAAGCCGAACCCCAACGCCTGCGAAACCTCCGGCTCGAAATGCAGCGAGGCATCGTTGAGTCGCAGTTTTTCGAGGGAATCGCGCAACTGGTCGTACTCGGAGGACTCCACCGGGTACAGGCCGGCGAAAACCTGCGGCTTGATTTCCTTGAACCCTGGGAGGGGCGCATCCGCCGGGCGTGAGGCCAGCGTCAGCGTGTCGCCCACCCGCGCCGCTTCCAGTTCCTTGATGCCCGCAATGACGAAACCCACCTCTCCGGCGGCGAGTCGTTCGCGTTCGACCGAGCGCGGGGTGAAGACGCCGACCTGGTCGCACGGATACTGCGCGCCGGTCGACATCAGCAAAATGCGATCCTTTACCCGCAGCACGCCGTCGACCACCCTGACCAGCATGATGACGCCGACGTAGTTATCGAACCAGGAGTCGATGATCAGGGCTTTCAGCGGCCCATCGGGATTGCCCTCGGGCGGAGGGATGCGAGCGATGATGGCTTCGAGCACGTCCTCGACGCCCAGGCCGGTCTTGGCCGAGCACTCGATGGCTTCCGACGCATCGACCCCGATGACATCCTCGATCTCTTCGCGCGCGTTGTCGGGATTTGCCGCCGGCAGGTCGATCTTGTTGAGCACCGGCACGACTTCCACGTCCAGGTCGAGCGCGGTGTAGCAGTTCGCCACGGTCTGCGCCTCCACCCCCTGCGAGGCATCCACCACCAGCAGCGCCCCTTCGCAGGCCGACAGCGAACGGCTGACTTCGTAGGAGAAGTCGACGTGTCCAGGGGTGTCGATCAGGTTGAGGTTGTAGGTTTGCCCGTCGCGGGCCTGGTATTGCAGCACCGCCGTTTGCGCCTTGATGGTGATGCCGCGCTCGCGCTCGATGTCCATCGAATCGAGCACCTGTTCTTCCATCTCACGCGCCGACAACCCTCCGCAGAGATGGATGATCCGGTCGGCAAGCGTGGACTTGCCGTGGTCGATGTGGGCGATGATGGAAAAATTGCGAATATGACGCATCGGACAGGACGGGTATGGATGTATGGATGTAACCGCCGTAGCGGGTGAATCGCGGGCAGCCCCGCCCCCGAGAGAGAGCAAAGGCTATTCGGCAAAAGTTGTAAATTTTATCGGAAAAGTCGCACAAAATGCGTGCACAGCTTCTTCGTCGAAAGTGGCTGGCCGGTATTCTTATGCACTGACAGCAGTCAGCAGGCGAAGCCTGACGGGGTGGTCGCGGCGTTGGGGCTCGCAAACTCAGCATTGTAGGTTGGGGTGAGCGTAGCGAACCCCAACGTAGGTGCGTTCCAAAATGGGAAGATCATCTGATATGCGCATCCGTATATCATACGGTTATTTTCTCCTCCAGCGTTGGGGGGAGCGTAGCGAACCCCAACCTTGTATTATGGTTTCGTCTTGAATGCATTCAAGACAGAGTGTCTGGACGCCGTGCCCAACCTTGGGGTTTCAAATCCCGTTGAGTAGATCCCTGCGCCAGCCACTCATTCTCCGAAGCAAGATCGGACAGTATCTTAGGCCCGGACTTCCGGCAGCCCGTATTTGCAAGGTAGATCATTCGAGGAGAACACAATGGAGCGGTTTTATCTGGGAATCGACGTTGCCAAGGCCAAACTGGATTGTGCGTTACTGCTGCCCAACGGCAAGCTCCGCAGTAAGAGCGGTTTAGCCAACACGTCTAAGGGTTTCGCTGAACTGGAACACTGGTTGAGCACCCATCAGGCCAGGCAAGTTCATGTATGTATGGAGGCCACGGGCATCTACTGGGAAGCGGTTGCCGAGCATTTGAGCGACGCAGGGCACACGGTCAGTGTTGTGAACCCGTTTCAAATCAAATCGTTCGCGCACTCTTGCCTGGCGCGCAGCAAGACCGACAAGATTGATGCTCGGCTTATTGCCCGGTTCTGCGTCGAACGTCGCCCTGAGCCCTGGCAGGCGCCCTCGCTCAGCGAACAGACCCTGAAGGCGCTTGTATTGCGGCTCGATGCGCTCCAGGCCATGCGTGTGCAGGAACTGAACCGAGTTGAAGTTGCTCGTGAGGCCGTGCGTAGCGGGATTGCTGCGCACATTGAGTGGCTCGACGTACAGATCAAGGCGTTGCTGCGGGCCATCCGGCAACACATCAAGAATGATCCTGACTTGAAAGGCAAACGTGAGTTGCTCGATTCCATTGCTGGCGTAGGTGAGCGCACGATCAACATGTTGCTGGCCTTTTGCATTCACCCAGGCCGCTTTGGCAATGCCCGGCAAGCGGCGGCCTTTGCGGGGTTGGATCCACGTCAGCATGAATCGGGCAGCAGCGTGTTTGCCAGGGCACGACTGTCCAAGGTCGGGCACGGCGTTTTACGCAAGACGCTTTATATGCCTGCGATGGTGACGCTGTACAAAACGCGCTGGGGACAACGATTCCGACAACGGCTGACGGCGGCGGGCAAAGAGCCGATGCTCATCATCGGGGCCATGATGCGCAAGCTCATCCATGTGGCTTTCGGTGTGCTCAAATCAGGCCAGCCTTTTAATCCGGTACTACATGGTGTTTGAGCGGGTATGCCCACCCTTATCGAAGAGCTGCGCCGTCATCCATTGCGTCAAGGCCGCGAAGCGCCCGTTGGGCTTGGCCTTGACGGCGCTGGGAAAAATACGCTTCCGGCATGGCGTGTAAGGCGTTTTTTGCCTTACACGCCATGTCGAGACTTTAGCGAAAATTTGGGATTAACACTTGACACTGCTAACAGTATCTACACGGGCTCACGTTTGTTTGGCTGTGTAATCCATAATGTTATAAAATGATAAGCCACACCAATCAGGAGAGCGAACGAAATAGCTACCAGCCAACGCTTGGTGAGCTTGCGCGTTATCATGGTAGCCGCTGTTGGACATCTGGACGAGTCTCAACAACATGCGCGGCAAGAAATTCGTCCACTTCTTTGGAAATACGATCCCCTTCCCAGGCTTTAATCCTCTCATAGACTTCTTTTTTTATAACAAATCTTTTGTCTTTTTTCGGAAAATAGTATTTAATTTTTTCAATGCCTTTAGATTTAGGGAGTATTATAAGATCCTCTTCTTTTCCCTCGGAGATGACAGTCATTCTTATAAGGGAAGAGCACTCATAATCAACACTCACCGAGGTGAAACCATCGTTCGTTTGACGTATTTTATCCTCTACTCCAATTCGCCCCCCGTTCCGAACCCCTTTTTCACGCAGGGCATCGAAGCAAGCCGCTTCTTTCTTTTCAATCAACCCCAGAGCTTCTGAACGAGACACAACATGCGCGGCAAGAAATTCATCCACTTCCCTGGAAACAGGAATCGTGGCTTTAATCCTCTCATAGATTTCTTTTTCTATAACAAAGTGGTCTCTGTAAACATGATACTTAACTTTTTTGGACCCTCTCGCTTTGGGGGTTATTATACTAAGGGGGTAGTATCTTCCATCGATGATAACATCAATACTTAGGAGTGGATTGTTTTTAAAACGAAGATCTTCGCTTGTTAACACTCTGAAACCATCGTATCCTTGATGAAAACGATAGCTTCCTCCAAGGAAGGAACCCGTTTCTTCCTTATCAATATACCCTACGTGGAAGGTTAAAAGACACCACGCAAAAAAACCGACGCCTCCGGCGAGGAGGATGAGCAGGAAGATTTTAATCGTTCTCCTCTTCATGATGATCACCACACGAAATTACTCTTTGGCGATGGGGCCCGCGACGACCAAGGAGCAAAAATCGACAGATTTTCCGGAAGAATAACTTTCGCTCCTGGCGGAGTATAGGGAATACTAAAGTTGTAGACGGAGTACTGTGACAAGAAGGATTGAAGATCCTTTGGAAATATTGGGTTATAGAGTCCCAAATCCGCCGCCTGTATTGATAAAGCAGGAATCCCTCCCGCATCAAGACCATAGGCAGTACGAATCGTACAGTTATCATACAACGATGTAATATTCGCTCCAATAAACCCCTCCCGGTTAGGTATAGAAGACCTCCAGTCGTGGTTGTCGTACTGAGACGTATCCGGCATTTTGTGACTGAACTTCTCCAGTTCCATGATCATGCTGTCGCGCTGCTCGGTTGTAACGAGCAGCACCTGGAAGTCTGAATCGCGTAGTATCGCTTGTTTCTCAGAATATATTGCAAAATTTTCTCCGAATGGTGTATTTGACAAAAAGCTGATTGTCCCATACCCTGGAAAAGCGATTGCAGTATGGCCAAAGGGATTAGCAAAATAATAACCAACTACTGTGTCATTTGTCACGACGACCCCAGGCACCACATTTGGGTTTCCAATAAGAGCTCCATAATCGACCGAGATAAATGATCCTAGTTTGCCTGCTTGGTTCGCTTGATGCGCCACTACCCAATCCGTATATTGATTGTTACCTCCAAGCACTAGACCAAAATTTAACACTTTAACTTTTAATTCATTACATTTTTCTCCTCCAACTGCACACGTATTTTTGAGCGCAATGTCCCGTTCCAGGGATAGATTGTTCCAATTTTCGACTGTCTCTTGCAGCCATAACAGTTGAGACTCCAGCCAAGCGATTTCTGCTGGATTGCATCCTTTTGATTCATTGCAGCTACGATATTCCCAGTATAACCTCTCTCTTGTCTCGTCAATTAACTCTACCGCACCATCGCGCATCTCCTGTTCCGACGGTCCTCCTGTGCTGGGCCGTTTCTGGTTCAGGTAGTTATTAGACACCGCATTCTGAGCCACCATCCCGCCCGTGACGGTGTTTGCTATATCCCCTGAGAACGCACCAATCCCTGCGCCGAGCAATCCCGTGATATTCGAGATGATTTGCTTCTGATTCGCGTCCAACTCGCGCGAATCGCTCACCCCAT
>Ga0099364_10013618_pt1 | contig 10897 bp, 10 predicted proteins | sample TergutTh196P3_FD_73070 | JGI IMG/M metagenome (GOLD analysis project Ga0099364, IMG submission 73070) | Microcerotermes parvus P3 segment gut microbial communities from Pointe-Noire, Republic of the Congo - Th196 P3 | ecosystem: Host-associated > Arthropoda: Insects > Digestive system > Gut ... | reverse complement strand
CATTTCAACACTGGCATTTGTGCAAAGTAAACCTTTTCTTTTGAGAAAACCAAAAATAATAATAACTTTGTACGCTACAACAGCGCTTGAGCAGCGTAAACCAATAGTTATCTTGATTCAAAAAATCAGTGCAAAGTAAGGTTCCGGTTGGTTTTTAAGCAAATGCTTGGTTCCTTTAGAGTCCATATAGAAGATTATCTTCCTTAAAACCGGCCGGGCTCAAACGATGTTACAAATATTTTTAACCCTAATTTTATTTCAAATGGCAAAAAAAGCAAAAAAAGCAAGTAAAGCAAAAAAAGTTAAGACTTCCAAGGGTGTCAGGCTTGAAATTGTAAACCCTATGGCAGCGGGTATCGATGTTTCATCAACGGAAATGCAAGTGTGTGTCCCTGAACACTGCGACGGGGATAATAATCGCCGCTTTGGTACTTTTACCGAAGACCTTCGCTACATTAGCGAGTGGCTTAAGTCATGCGGCATAACCACAGTAGCGATGGAAGCTACGGGTGTTTACTGGGTACAACTATTTATGACGCTTCAAAGCGCCGGTTTTGACGTAATAATGGTTAACGCCAAGGCTATCAAAAACATCGGCGAAGAGAAGACGGATGAAGTAGATGCCGAATGGATAATGCTTCTTCACAGTTACGGTTTGTTGAAAGCAAGTTTTCAACCCGATAATCAAGCCCGCAGAATCCGCAATCTTTCGCGACACAGGGATAATCTTCTTCGTTCTTCAAGTCGCGAGGTTTTGCACATGCAAAAGGCTATGGAACTTATGAATATCAAACTTGCAAACGTCATCAGCGACATTTTGGGTAAATCGGGAATGGAAATTATAAATGCCATTATTGACGGAGAGCGCAACCCTGAAACATTGTCCTTGCTTGCTGACCCGCGTTGCAAGGCATCAAAAGAAATCATCCAAAAATCGCTTGAAGCTAACTGGGATGAAGACCTGGTTTTTATGCTCAAACAAAGTTACGATCTTTATCTTTTTTATCAGCAGCAAATGAGCGATTGCGACAAGCAAATCGCACAAATCGCAAAAGAATATTTGGCGGAAATTGATGTTGCAGGGGTTGCAGGGTTAAAAAAACTGATTCGCTCAAATAAAAAAAAATCAAAAAAGAACGCAGTAACCATTGATGTCGAGCAAATCGCCTTTCAGATGTGGGGCGTAAATTTGATGCTTATTCCCGGCATCAGTGATGCAGCCATGTTGCGGCTTATTGGCGAACTGGGACACGATTTTACTGAAAAATTTGAATCTTACAAGCAATTTTCGCGATGGTGTAATCTGTGTCCAAACAACAAAATATCAGGAGGCAAGTTGCTGTCGAGTAAAATTCCAAAACGCAAAAATCCCGTGGGACTCATTCTGCGACAGGCGGCAAACTCTCTAAAATCAAGCAAAACTCCATTGGGTTTTTATTTCAGACGAATGCAGGCAAAAGACGGTTATCTGGGCGCTATTGTTGCTACTGCCAACAAACTTGCTAGAATCATCTATACACTTGTTAAAACGAAAACGGAATACAATGATTCTTACAATAAAATTACAGAAGAAGAAATCCTTAAAAAGAAACTAATCATTGCACAAAGAGCTCTTGAGAGAATACAAAATCAACTCATGAAGACGGCTTAAAAGTAGGGACGGTACCGGGAAGTTATATAGAAGCATTAATAATGAAACCGAAAGTGATGAAACGGAATCTATTAACGCTTTTGACACTTATCCTGTTTTTACTGTTGACGTTCAGCATCGTCCTCTTTGTTGCCGGCGTCAACGACCGGTTCATACATTTTCATCATGTCGTTGCAAGCCTGTTCTCAAAGGTTATGATTATCCATTTATTGATGAAGGCAAAACAATTTGTCCGGTTGTTCAAAAAGCCACAAATACCGGGACCAAGAAAAAAGCAGGTCGATGATTGCCATTCTGAAAAAATAGCGTAATTTTGCAAAAAAAATGCCGGCAAAAAAATATCAATACTCGTCCTTAGACCGTAAGTTAGCGATTAGATTATCGCTAATTATCAGTTTTTTAACGACATTTTTCACGTTTGCGCGATTTTTTTTCGCTGAAAGTCATCAGCGTAGTGAAGATTTCGACTTGATATATGAGCCGGCAGTTCACCATTACATCTTGTATTTTATTGGTTGCGCACTCATTTTCTATTTGTTGTACGAAGTTTGTTTTTGCATTTTTCGCAAAAAATGGGGAAAATGCAAAAAATATTTTGCTTCATTTTTTGCCACGTACGGCGTATCATTACTGATATGTCTTATCATTTTGATTACAGCGCTTCAGTTCTTGCAAGCGATCCCTGATGATATGCGCATTCATCTAACGCACCTGTTACGCCGTCATGTTTTGAGTTTGGGTTTAATACCTTCGCTTATAGTCTTTTTTTCTACGTTTTACATTTCAAATATTATCCGCAATCAGCAGACATTGCTCGAAAACCAGCGATTGGCAGCCGAGAATATCCGTAACCGGCATGAAGCGCTGAAAAACCAGCTGAACCCTCATTTTTTGTTCAATTCGCTCAATACGTTGGACGGATTGATAGGTTTTGACAACGAAAAAGCGCACGAATACTTGCAGAATTTGTCTTTAACTTTTCGTTATACCATTCAAAACAAGGAAATTACAACCTTAAAAGAAGAACTGAATTTTACGGAAACCTACGCCTGTCTGATGAAGATTCGATATGGAGAAAATCTGAACATACAATATGCTTTAGATGAGAAATATGACTGCTTTTTCATCACGCCGCTCAGTCTGCAAGTGTTGATTGAAAATGCTATTAAACATAATGTTATCAATGACCGGCATCCGCTTACCATACACATTGAAACGACGGAAAACGATTCCATCCGGGTTAGCAATGACATTCAACCCAAAATCAATGCCGAAGCAGGCGAAGGGATTGGATTGGCTAATCTGGTTGAACGCTATCATTTATTATTTAACAAAGATGTTGTGATTACAAAAAATGATGTTTTTTCGGTAGAAATCCCTTTAATCAAACAAATATGAAAGCCGTAATTATTGAAGATGAAGTAGTTGCGGCGCAGAGCTTGCAACGACTGATTGTGCTGGTTAATGGCGACATTGAAGTGGTTGCCTTACTAAAAAGCATTGAAGAAAGTGTAGAATGGTTCTCTACCCATGCCAATCCCGATTTGGTTTTCATGGATATTCACCTGTCGGACGGTTCTGCGTTTTCCATTTTTGACAAAGTAAGAATTGAATCGCCTGTCATCTTTACTACCGCTTACGACGAATACGCTCTCAAAGCATTTGATGTCAATAGCATCGATTATCTACTGAAACCAATCAACATCAAAGATTTAGAGCGGGCGATTCGTAAATATAGTTTTTTCAGCGGGGTAAAGACGGATAATAAAATTGATGGACTTAACCGTAGTTTAAGCGTAGTAAGAGCGGGTAATGAAGATTTGATTGCCAACATGTTATCCATGTTTCAAAAAGAATTTAAAGTTTACAAATCGAATTTTCTCATCCCCAACAAAGACAAATATATTCCTTTATCGGTCAATGATATCGCTTATATTTATTCGGAAAACAAAATAGCCCGTATCGTCACGATTGAAAGTCGAATTTTCTACGATAACAATTCATTAGACGAGATGCAACGGCAATTAGACCCCTCCATGTTTTTCAGAGCAAACCGGCAATTTATCATTTCACATCAAGCGGTTAAGGACATATCGGTTTGGTTCGACAGTAAACTGTCGGTCAACCTGACAGTCGCCGTTCCCGAAAAAATAATCGTCAGCCGGGCGCGTGTAAGCGAATTGAAAGATTGGTACAGTAGCAAGAAGAGAAGTGCGCTATAATAATATCATTTTTTTTGCGTTTAATTGACAAATCCGAAAAATTTTTGAAAATGGCATTCATGATTATTTTTCTCACTTTTGTATTAGGAACATGTATAGGGCTTTTTTTTGTCGCACGTTTGATTTATACTAAATTAAAAATAAATATTGATATGGAAACTGTTAAAAGTAAATTAACTCAATCGCTTACGTTTAAGGCGGTTACAATTGTTATTTTGATTCTCGTCTTGCTTATTCCGGGCGCGATGATTCAGAATCTGATAAGGGAACGACAGGAAAGAAGTTGGGAAACCGTTCAGAAAATCAACGACAGATGGAGTAACAGGCAAACGTTGTGCGCGCCATTATTACTTGTTCCCTACGTAATTACGAAATATGACAAGGATAATAAGCCTACTTACGAAACGCATACGCTTCATATCACACCCAAAGAGCTGAAAATAAACGCTAAGCTAACCCCCGAAGAGCGGCATTACGGCATCTACAAGGCCATTCTTTATAAGAGTGACATTCATTTTGAAGGCGATTTTGCAGGACTTGCCAATCTGCAAATAGACAACGGCGAACTGCTCTTTGACAAGGCCCAGATTGCCATTGGCATAACAGACTTAAGGGGCGTAACGCACAATCCCGATTTTAAAATTGCCAATACTACACTTGAGACTTCCGTTGGCGTAGTAACGCTTTTTTCGGTTTCGGAAAATGTGAATGTGAGCGGCGCCTCCACATACAACACGCGATATTCCTTTTCACGCGCCGCAAGTATAGCAGGTAAAACGCTGGTTGTAAATTTGAAAGATATATCGCTGACAGACAATTTCCATTTTGACTGTACCATGCAACTAAACGGCAGTAGCGCGATCAGCTTTATTCCTATCGGACAAAATACCGCTGTCACAGTATCCGGAAAATGGCCTTCACCTTCGTTTATTGGCGGATTTTCGCCCGAATCGAACGTAGATAAAGGCCAGTTTGACGCCTCCTGGAATATTTTAAGTTTCAATCGCGAAATCCCGCAAATGTGGTCGGATAACGCTATAACCAATCTGGAAGACCATTCTTTCGGCGTATTTCTTATCGAAACGGTCGACCACTATCAGCAAAATATGCGTTCAGCGAAATATGCGTTGATGTTTATCGCCTTGACATTTATCGTATTCTTTTTCGTTGAAGTTATCACAAAAAAACCGATCCTGTTTTTTCAATATGTTTTGGTGGGCATTGCATTGATACTTTTTTACAGCCTGTTGCTTTCGCTATCCGAGCAAATCGGTTTCGGTTGGGCGTATTTTACCGCAAGCGCCGCAACGATCCTGATGATAACAATATATTTTTATTCGCTGATAAAACAAAAGCCCGCCACTTACATTCTTGCAGGTATTATGTTGATACTCTATGCTTTCCTTTATATAATCCTGCAAGTCGAAGATTTCGCCCTGCTTTTTGGCAGCGTCTTCCTGTTTATCATTTTGGGCGTAATCATGTTTGTTTCAAACAAGATAAAATTAGGAACCCAATAACGCTTAAAAGGGGCAACTTCATTGTTTTTTTCCTCCAATACGCAATATGTTCTTGGGCTTTATCTGAAAGAACTATGTCCATAGATTGTCAAATTCTTCAGATGATATTTTTTTCCCTTTGCCCTTCTTAATACTATCTTCAGCTTGTAGAACCATATCAACAAAATCCTTGTTATATGGGCTTTCCGCTTTCATTTCAAAGTTTATCTTGCGTTCATTGAAGAAATCTTTTAAAACATCTTCCTGTTCAGCATTGATTGCATGTACAATAAAAGTTCGTGCATTTACTACCATTGATTATTATTTTTAGACGCCGCAAAATTACATATAATTTTCTTAATTCTTAATTATCATTTGTTTTCCTTTTTTTCTGTTTCTACCTTCACGACAACAGGAACATTATTTTTATAATACGCAAAAGATTATTATCTTTGCGGTGTAAAATTGAAAACGCTTTAAAAAATTAGAGATATGTCAGAAAAAGAGGGTTACTAATCCTATCAAACCGTAGGGGTAAAAAAATAATAATTATGGATATTAGAAAAAAGATTCAACAAATGCATGAAGCTTCTACAAATTCGGAAAAAGTGATAATTGAGGAAGAAATTAAAAATAATTTCAATTCTTTATCAGAGTCTGATAAAGAATTGATTAGGAATGAATTTAACAAAGCTTGGGATGAAAAGTTAGAAGAGACTAAAGCATTTTTAAAGAAAATTGACATTGCAATTGAAATCGAAGAATTGTCGAAATATGTCAGCCTTTCAAAGATATCAAAGGATTATTTCGGAAAATCTAAGGAATGGCTTTACCAACGAATTCATGGTTAATACCTTCACCTTTTGGTGCGGGCAAACATCCAACGCTTCACTCGTCATTGCGAGCCTGCGAAGTAATCCAGTTGAAAATCAGGGCTCTGGATTGCTTCGCAGGCTTGCAACGGCAGGATGCCGTTGTTACATTTTTCTCGTAATGACGGGCGGTTTTCAAAAATTGTCGGCTTTCAGTTCGAAAAAGGCTTTCGGATGGTCGCAGCATGGACATGTATCCGGCGCTTTTTCGCCGTTATGGACAAATCCGCAGTTGCGACATACCCATGCGGTTTTGTCGGAGCGTTTGAAAACTTCTTCGTTTTCAATGTTTTGCAACAGCTTACGGTAGCGTTCTTCGTGCCTTTTTTCGACAGAAGCTACTAATCTGAAAGCAACAGCGATTTTTTTGAATCCTTCTTCTTCGGCGATACGGGCAAATTCGGGATAGAGTAAATCCCATTCTTCATGTTCGCCTTCGGCTGCGGCCAGCAGGTTCTCGGCGGTACCGCCTATCACGCCGGCAGGGTATGAAGCGGTGATTTCGACCATGCCGCCTTCAAGAAATTTGAAGAAAAGTTTGGCGTGTTCCTTTTCCTGTGCTGCCGTCTCCTCAAAAAAAGCGGCAATCTGTTCAAAGCCCTCCTTGCGGGCTTTGCTGGCAAAAAATGTGTACCTGTTGCGCGCCTGCGATTCGCCGGCAAACGACTTTAAAAGGTTTTGTTCCGTTTTTGTTCCTTTGATACTCATGATAAATAATGTTTTATAAATGATTAAATAAAAATTTTCTGCAAAAATACAATTTTTTGTTGAAATATGAAAAATAATTCCTAATTCCTAATTGAAATAGCTATTCCTCCAAAGGCTGTAATTCCGGGCATCGGATATTCGTATACGGTTTGATAGGATTTGTTTGTGAGGTTTTCGCCTTTTACAAACAGTTCTATCCATTTTGTAGGGTAAAAGGATACTTTTGCGTTCAACAGTCCGTAGTTTTCGGTAACAGCCGACGTTGCAGCTTCTTCCAACTTTACGTACAAATTCCTGATATATTGGTAGTTGGCGCTTGCTGACCATTTATTTATCCGATAAGATGCCGCTATAAACGCTTGTTGTCCGGGAGCGTTCAATATCGGTTTTTTCATGTGAAGGTATGAGTAATTGCCTTTTATATCTATGTTTTTCAGGATGTTCCATCTTACAGACAGTTCAATGCCTTTGTTTGTAAAGTCGCCTGTATTCAGGTTTTTGGGGCTTCCGTTTTCTATTTGGGTCATAATCAAATTACTGCCATTGATGATATATCCGGTTAATTCGGCTGTCAGGCGTCCCTCGAAAAACCCTTGCCCGACGGATACCTCGTAGTTGACCAAACGTTCGGGTTGCAAGTCGGGGTTCTGCGGCGGGAACATGTACATCTCGCGAATGGTCGGACTTCGAAATCCTTTGGCTACCGATGTTTTCAACACCGTATACAGCGACGGACGATACGATAGCCCTGCCTGCGGCACCCATTCGATGCCAAACTTTTCGCTGTCCTCCAAGCGCAACCCTGCTGTAAGGGTCAATTGTTCGAACAGGGTTTGTTGCGCCATCACATAACCCGCCAACTCGTACAACGAAGTCTTTGAAAGTAAATCCACGTTTGGAGTGGCGTCGGTGAAATCGTTCCACGCTTGTCCGCCGAAGTTTTTATAATCAATACCTGCGGTTATCAGATTCCCTTCAAAAGGGCGTAATGACTGGTAAAACGTGACGCCGTAATTGTGGTCGTTCGACCGGAAAAAATAATTTCGTGGAGCGCCGCCCGATGTATATCCGTCATTGATTTTGTGATTACCGAAATTGTAGAACAACTTCAATGCACCGCTCGTCTTCCCGTAATTATTTTCCGCTGTCAGCGAGGCCACTCCGCGAATGATGTCGGCATCGTTTTCAAACATGGGTTGCGAGACGGTTCCTGGATTGGAGGCTTTGAAGGAGGCAAGGCTCACGTCGCCTGTCAACCTGAAATGTTCGCTTGTTTGGTATCCCAATTTGGCATAGCCATTCGTGATGGAAAAGTCTGAGTTTGGGCGATGACCTTCGGTACGGTCGTGGTTGACAGACAGATAACTGTCGAATCCCCCTTTTTTTATTCCGCCGTTCGCCATGTATTTTTGCGTATTGTACGAGCCGTACATCACCCGTCCGCCTGCGCTCAATCCCTCGTTATCCTGTTGACGTGTGATAATATTTATCGCTCCACCCATCGCGTTTGAGCCATAGAGGATAGACGCCGGCCCGCGGATTACCTCCACTTTTTCCACATCCGACGCCACGTATGCGTCGGGCAGATGATGCCCCATGATACCCATGTACTGCGGATGTCCGTCGATAAGTACTAACAGTTGGGTCGTAGGAGTTCCGCCCACGCCGCGCAAACTGATAGCGCCTGTCCCTCCGTTTGCCACACCAAAACCCGTGACGCCGCGTTGTGTCACAAACATACCCGGCACATGCTCGGACAGCGCCGGCAACAGCGCCGATTCGCTGCTCTCTGCAATGTCCGCCCGGTTTACCACCGATACGGTCATCGGCACGTTACTTCGATTAACCGATACCCGCGTGGCTGTGACTACCACTTCGTCGATGATCCTGACTGTATCGACTTCCTGCGCTAAAAGCGCTGCAGCATTTACTGATAACAGTGCTATTGCCGCAAGATAATTTCTCTTTTTCATTTATTGTATGGTATTATGTTTTTTCATAATCGTGTTACTTTTGGGGTAAAAAAAATTTACTTTTCAGACGAATCGGCTCGTTCATCGCTTTGCGTCATCACTAATTTACCGTGTCGTATTCCTTTCAGGGAAATCAATTTGTCCGATAATTTTGTCAACCGGTGAGCCTGTCCTCGCACGGCGACAATTTCCATATCGGTCTCATGTGAAAGATGAAAATGCAGCACAGCTAATATTTCCGTCGAATAATCGTGCTGAATGTCGGCTATTTTTTGCCCTAATTCCCTTTTATGCCGGTCGTAAACCAACGTAATGGCGCCTGCAACCTGATGATTGCATTGCCATTTTTTTTCCACTAAATTACGTTCAATCAATTGCCTGATTGCCTGCGACCTGTTTGGAAAATTATTGTCTTTCACATAATTATCTAAAGCCTCAAGTAATTCGCTCTCTAATGAAACGCCAAAACGGGTTACTGCCATCGTGTCACTTTTTATAATATTCGTGCCGCAAAGATACGATTATATTTGAATAAAAAAAATAATTGTAAAGATTATTTTTTCTGGGGCAATGCTACTTCATGGCGTCAAATCAAAAGAAAACAGCAAATCCTGGTCTCTTATGTAAAGATTCCCGTTTGCAATCACCGGATGCGCCCAAACCATATTATTATTTGATATTATAACAGTCCGTTCGGGAAGTTCCATCCTGCCGTATTCTTTCCATCCATCGGGTGAAGCAGCGATAACGACCATCAGTCCTGAGATTTCTTCAAGCAAGACGAGGCGGTCGTTTACAGCCAATATCGCTCCTTTGCCGATAGTATCCGGACGCTTCGTTCTTCCTGTACTCCAGACGATGTCGCCTGTTCTGAGATTTTGGCATGTCCAGCCGGAAGCGTCTGAAAAACCGTAAATAAACTCATCGACCAACACTACACCGCCGTGATGGTTGACCATGTTTTTGTTGTTATAGACCATCTCGGCATGAAACAAGTCGCCGCTTTTTGTTAGTCGGATACCTGCACAACCTGCGTTGTAGCCGGCGGTCACATATACTGTATTGTCTTTATACACAGGCGTTGGAATGACCGCCGTTTTATAACCGGGCACTTTTACGTTCCACAGCAATTTTCCGTCTTCGGCCCTCACGCCTGCCACACCATTGTTCGATTGCTGTATATACTGCCTCACTCCGTCGACAACGGCTACAACCGGCGAGGAGTATGCCGCATGATCTTTCCATTCTTTTGATGTCCAGACAGTTGCACCGGTGTTCTTGTCGAGCGCAACGACTGTTCCTGTTCTGCCGCCGGGTGTGCATATAACGAGATTTCCATCTACTAAGGGCGATTCACTGTAACCCCAAAATCCCATTAATCGTCCTCCAAAATCTTTTCCAAAATCTCTTTGCCATATCATTTTCCCGTCAACAGCCGATAGGCAATGTATAGAACCGCCGCCCCGTATCAGGTATAGTTTGTCGTCATTGACGGTGATTGTACCACGTGGGCCGTCGCCATAACTTTGCACAAAATGTACGCCAAGGTTCTGTTGCCATTTCAAACGGCCTGTTTTTGTGTCTAAGGCGAAGGCAAAGTCCTGTCCTTCGGCTGCTCCCGACATATAAAGAGTTGTTCCCACAATGGCAGGTCCCGAATATCCGGCGCCACAATATCTGAACACATACGACAACGCCGGCTTCTTGTCTGCCCAGTCCAGATTGAGGTTCGTCTCTTTCGCTATCCCGTCGATATTCATGCCGCGCCATCTCGGCCAATCGCCGGGTAGCGTTAATAACCTTCCGGTTTCTTCGTTGATAATATCTGCGGCGTCGTATGGCTGTTCAGTAGCTTTTTTCGCGGCATTGGAGGTTGATTGGGCGTTGCCAAAAAAAAATTTTACGACAACAGCAACAGTTGCCAATACGATTAACGAACCGAAGAGGATTGATTTTTTCATGCGAAAAAATG
>Ga0099364_10013617_pt1 | contig 10897 bp, 12 predicted proteins | sample TergutTh196P3_FD_73070 | JGI IMG/M metagenome (GOLD analysis project Ga0099364, IMG submission 73070) | Microcerotermes parvus P3 segment gut microbial communities from Pointe-Noire, Republic of the Congo - Th196 P3 | ecosystem: Host-associated > Arthropoda: Insects > Digestive system > Gut ... | reverse complement strand
AATTTTTTAAAGTTTAAGTGGATTTTTTTTTTTTTTTTTTTTTTTTTTTTTTTGAAATAGTTTAAAGAAGGTACATAAATGGAAATTTACACTTATAGAAGGATTTTTTTATTAAGTTTGTATCTTTTATTTTAAAATTATAATCTTTAAATTGTTAACATTATAATAATAAATGGATATAATATTCCTATAAGAAATAATGATTTTAGTATATTTTTATTATTTTTTTAATACAAGTTAAATAAATTTATATAATGCAACATTTATGAAAATAAGTCTTGTATTTATAAAAAAATATTTTTTTTTTTTTTTAGATTTTTAAACAATTTACATTATTTTAGTGCTTTTTTGTATGACTTTTTTCATTCAGTATCAATATTGATTTAAAAAAAAAGTAATATTTATTAATAAACTTGTTAATACTATTTTTACCTGATTTTAAATTTAAGATATTGAAGGGATTCTATGATTTTTAACAAAGTAATAAATTCATTAGCAAAAATAATTGAAGATAAGATTTCTGAAAATTTTTTAATTAAGATTCAAGAAATATTATTAGAAAGCGGAATATTTACAATAGCTTCAAAGCTCGTAGCTATTATATTACTGATAATTCTTTTTTTAACTGTATTGTTCTCTTGTTTATCAATTATATTTAACTTTGATTTATTTTTAGCTATTGTTTTTGCAATAGCTATTCCTCCAGGAGTTTTAGTTGGATATATTTCACTCCAAATTGAAAAAAGAAGAGAAAATATTGAAAAAGCTGCACCTGATTTTTTAAGACAGCTTGCCTCAATGCTTCGTGTTGGTCTAAGTTTTGAAAATTCAATGGATGATTTGTCTAAATATGGTTCAGGACCCTTATATGATGAAATTCGAAGAGCTGTGATTGAAATAAGAATGGGAAGAGATTTTGATGAAACCATATTATCTATGAGCAGTCGTCTTAATTCAAGTAATTTAGATAAAACATTTAAAATCGTATTAGAGGGAAGAAAAAGTGGAGGAGGGCTTGCAGATATAATTGATAATGTTTCTGAGGATTTACGAGTGATATTATCTTTAAAACGAGAGCGAAAAGCTAGTGTTATGATGGCAATACTTTTTTTAGTTATTTCAGCAGCTATTGCAGCTCCTTTTGCTCTTGGCATGATTGGAATATATTCCTCATTCATGATATCTTTAGGGAAAGGAAGTGAACTGATTGAAACAGCAGTCATAGCTGCAGGATCATATATAATAATTCATTCAGTTTTAGCAGGATTAATAATAGGTCTTATAATGTATGGTGATTTTAAAAAAGGAATAAAATTTTCAATTCCTTTAACAATAGTAGCTTACTCAGTTTTTTATGTGATAAGCAATTTTGGTTCAGGATTGCTGAATTTTAGCTAGTTCTGGTAAGTGTGCATGGATAATATAAATAATTTATAGATGTAGGATAAGTGTGAGTATGTATAAAGAGTATAATCGATTTATAAATGAGGATAAAGGTCAAGTAGGAGCTGAAATGCTACTATTGCTAGGTGGAATAATGATAATTGTTTTAATAGCTGTTTACTTTTATAATGATTATTTGTTAGGAGTTGGAAATGAAATACGTTCAGCAGAGCTAAATAAATTAGATGATTCACTTAATAATCTTTCTTTAAAGTTTAGTTAAAACATTCATTAATATTTATAATTAGAACTTAGCTATAAGTGAAATAACTTAAAAATTTCAAAAGAAATTCAAGGTTTAAGTAAGATTAGGGGAGGGTTAATATTAAGGATAAACCTTGATGCGAATAATTTAAGTGATTAGCTTAATGCTGCTTATATGGGGTAGGTAGTTCTAATGTTCTTTTTGATTTTATTTGATTTCTGGATTATTCATGGATTTAAAGTTAAGGTACATTGTGATTTGATATTAATGATATGCTTGTTTTTGATCCTTTGCATCCTAATTATAGGTGTACTAATACTTACATTACAAAAACAACTAAAGAAAAAAATTCTAATTAGAGATATTAAAAATCCAGAATATATGGATTATTTACAGGGTACTAATGAAGATGTATTTGATAGGGACAATATTGATTTTAAAGATTTAAAAGAAAATCTAAATAAAATCCATGATGATCCTGTATTAGTTGATAATACTATAAGACATATAAAAGAAACTATAGGATCTTCTATTGAACACTTGTGGGAATCTGGGACTAGAACCAAAATAATAAACAGAACAAAAGGTGGGGAATCTTATGTAAGTATAAGCAATTCTTTAATTTCAAGAGGAAGTAGAGGTGTCAAAACACCACATATGTTACATAACCATACTTCTGGCATACCATTACCTCATCCAGATGATATGTTACATTTATTAGATCATAAAATAATTAATAGTACCATTTCTGGAAATTATGGTGTGTTGAACATGAAAAATTCATTCAGAAGATTTGATAAAATGAAAAAGGTTTATCTGAAAAATGAAGCGAATATTATGTTCGAAGATTTAGGGAAAAAAGCATTGGATAATCGTCTAAGAAAAAAATTACCTAAAAATATTATAAGAAAAGATAAATATAAATATTATAAAGAGAATATAAATACTATAGTTGAAGACTATAATAATCAATTTAATAAATATGGGATTAAATTTGAATATACTCCCTACAAGTTAAAGAGGTGATTTTTCATGAAAAGCAATATAAATTTAAATGAGTGGGTTATTAAAAATCCTCGTTTCATTGATCGTTATGAACCTTTTCATGAAGAATCAGAAATTATATTTGTTTTAAAAGAACTTAAGGGCGAAGAAAGAAAAGAGTTCATACAATTAGAAGAAGAACAGAATCCTGTTCATTTTAATGATTTGAGAGAAAGACGTCCAGATTTGTTTGAATAAATTATTTATTTTTTTATTTTAAATTCACTTACTTATTTAAGCCAATAATCCTCATGATGAGTGGGTTGTTGGTTTTTTTAATCCAAAAATTCTTAATCATATATTTATTTTCTATATGTTTTTTAATCTTATATTAGCGAAAGCTATTATGAGATACTATTCTAATTCATGTGGAAGTAATGTTAATCCTCTAAGAAAAGATTTTTCATGACTTGTGTAGGTTGTTTTACCAGTAGGATAGCTACTCTTCTTGGGATGTTGCAGTCTTCTATTTTTAACCTCCTGTGTACCAAATCCATAAAAACTTTATCATAGAATATTTTTTTTAGGGGATTAACATTACTTTTCTTTATTAATTTTAATTTTTTTAATTTAATTAAATTTTACTTAGTTTAGCTAATAACTATTTTTATATTCATTTAACTTGCCTGTTGGGTTAGTTATAGCTATCAACAACAAAAACGGGCGATTAATACTTATGAAAGGAAGTAAAATTTGAAGAGTTTGGAAACACCATTTATGCATAAATAAAAAGATTAAACTGGGTTATTTCTCCAAGGAGGTATTGGAGTGAGATTATAAAATCCTAAAAGTTAAACTACCTATCCTCTTTGACATTGATAAAAATGATTCTAAAATTATCTCAGAAAGATATTCGTTGACTCATATAAAAATAAATTAGTTCCACGTGACATAGCTAAAAAATTACAATCTGAAATACAAGGCTTGAGTAAAACACGTGCTATGGCAATAGCACGAACTGAGACCATGAGAGCCAGTAACCTTAGTGATTATGTTAATGCTAAACTTAACATGGGAGCACGTAGTTATAGTGTTCTCTCTGATCCTGCTTGCTGTCCCAAATGTGCTAAGATTTATAAGTATGGTACTGTTTGGTTTGATATTGAGGATATGGAGTATTTTCCTCCTTTACATACTAATTGTCGTTGTACTACAGCTTACAGTACTAAAACAGCGAAAGATAAGAATGGAGTAAGTTCAGTTTCTGGAATTGAAGAGGGTAATAAAAAACTTAATATTATTCGTGGAACACCTTCAGCAGAAAATAATTATACTTATAAAGAAAGTCTTTTAAAACCCGATGGAAAGGCATAGTAATTACCTAAAGGTTTTGGATTGTTAAGTAAAAAAGAACAAACTGCATTTATTAAACAGTTTAATAAAGCTAAAAGTTTGTCAGAAATTAGACAAAACACTTATAAATATATTTCAAAATCGAGCAAAGGCACTGTTCAAAATCCTGCTGATAAAAATTTTTATTTTATGTTAGTACATTTCTTTCAGTCCATCGTATTCTGTTTAGTCTGAGCCTTATATCTAATCCTTCATCTGTTCTGAATGTTTTTTTCAAATATCTTGGAAGAGTTATTTTATAGAATCCTTCTAATTTGTTATTAGTATTAGGAATACAGTCATTTTCAATATGATTTAGTGTACTATCTATATCTTGGGATAGTTTTTTGATAAAAGATGCGATTTCTTTAGGCAATTTTTCGATTTTATCTTGTAATTTCTGGAATCTGTTCATTGCAGTTTTTTTAGTTTTGGACCTGAACATTAATGAAATTTGATCTGTGTATTTTTTAAGTTCTTTAATTTTCAATTTGTTTTCACGAATTTCAGCTCTAAGTGATCTATTTTCTTTATTTAACTTTTTTATTCTATTACTATATTTTTGTCTTTTTCTATCATTTTTGCTTATTCTCCCTTTTTTACCACGGTTTTTTTCTTTGAACTGGGATATTTGAATCTCATTTTTCTCATATATCATTTTCACATCTTGTTATTTTATTGTTTAATTTTCTCATGGTTTTGTAAACGTGTTTCATAAGTGTTTGCATTTTGTGGAATACACATTTTTGATGTATAGCTCCCAATGTTTCGATAATAGAAGGATAAGCTCGATGTCCATCAGTAATAATAGCTTCTATTTTCAAACCTTTTAATGAGTCATTTAAAAATTTTTTTATGGTGTATTTATTGAAATTTTCTCCATCTACCACTTCATCATTGATTACCATGTTGTTTTCTGCATCTATTATGGTCATTCGTAGTTTTATATCAGTATTGACCCATAATACTTGCTCATCATAATGGTAAACTCCTTGTGGTTCTATTCCTAATTTTTCCATCATCATTGCTATTTCTTTTTCCTTTTTATCCAAATATTCCCCAGATAACCCTTTTACATGATAATGCAAAGTTGATCTAGGTATTTTAGTACCTGTAATAAATTCAATGAGATCTGACATTTTTTCATAAGATAAATAGCCTATTAAGCTAATATTTAAACCAGATTCTCTTATATCCTTTGTATAGTTACAATGTTTGTCAATGAACTTTTTTAAGCAGGCTTGACTATGCTTATTGCATTTTTTGTTTTTGCAAACATACTTTTGTTTTCTAATTATCCTATCTTTATTTAATAAAAACTTATTAGTGCCGTTTTTATTTAAATCTGAATCACAAATAGGACATTTCTCAAGGGATTTAAGATAAACTACTTTACATTTCTTTTTCATGTGATAATCTACCAAAATAACTAAATCTGGAGTTGTATCTTCGTTTAAATATACTGTATTAGTTTCACTATCAAAGAAAAATTTAAATGGTAAATCATCATAATCAATTAATAGAGAGGATTTGTTTAAAGCTATCATATAATATAAATCCTCTCTTTTACTATTTAACTTTTTATAAAACGTTTTTCACTTGAAACAACCCTATACACATACCCATATCTACACTAATCTCATGAATCCCAGATTACTGAAAAACCACACTTTATCAAAAAACTTACCAAAAAAACAATAGACAACCACAACTAAAACAACACTATACCACTCAACACTCTTTTAAATCAACCACAAAAACCACTATTCACACCCATAATAAATTACAAAAAAATCTTCCTTTAAAAACACCCAAGCAAATATTTCCAATGAAAAAAAGAAAATATTAATAAAAAAATAGAAAAAAGTAATACTTACAGATAATAAAAAAAAATATCAGCAGCATTTTAGACAATGCCGAGCAAATTATTTGATAGTAGAAGTGTTGAGATAGAAAATGAATTAAAGAAAATAGCTAAAAAAGAATTAAATAAAAAATTTAAAGTTACTCATTATGAACAATATCCTAAAAAATTTAGTAAAAAAACTGTTGATGAATGGGAAAAATTTACAAAACAAAAATTTGATGCAAATAAAGAATATTTGAGGTATTATAATTATAAAACTGGTGAAAAAATAAGATTCCGAGATTTAACTTCTAAAAAAAGAGTTAAAAATAGTGTTGAACCTATTTGGAATGAATATGTTAAACCAAGTAAATATCAATTGAACAAGATAGATCCATCAAAAAGAGATTTTTATTCTGCTGGAAGAAGTATTCGTTGGGATTATACTAAAGAAGAACATTTAGCTATAATACATAATCATCCGAGTGGTAAAGCATTATTTTCAGATGCAAACATTCAAATGATGATTAAAAAGGATTTCATCAAATATTTTAGTGCTACATCTCCTGATTCTACTTTTATTTTAGAGAGAATGAAAAATATTCCTAGTAGTCATAAAAGAATTTTAAAAGATAAAATTAAAGAAATATATAAAGAGGGAAAGATATACATAGAAAGGATAAAGTCGGGGATTTCAGAGCCTAATGATAGTTTATTCAATAAATATGATAAACAAATTGAAGAAGATATAACAAAACTTTTTAATGAGGATAAATATATTAATATATATAAAATTACAAGACCTTGATTTTTTATGATGACTAAAGTTAAACAAGCATTGAATATAATTAATGAACACGATTCTGGAGAAATTTCTTATCACAATATGAATGATTTGCTCCATGAAATGAATCTTACAGAAATTGAAATTGAAAAACTCAATGCTGAACTAAATAAAGATGTTGAACCGTTAGATGGTGATGAATCTTCTATACTTCATAGAGAAGCATTATATCTCCTAATTGAAAAATTGATAAATGATTTTTTATCAGGAAAAATCAGCATTATTACTTTAGAAGAAAAAATTAAAAATTCATATCTTAGAATTGCTTATATAGAATTTAGAAAGAATCATCTGGATATTGCTGAAAAGTTAGATGATGCGGGAATTAATCCTCTCCTTCATTTTATGGATGAAGGTTCTGAAGATGAAGAGTTTTGATAATTTTATTATATTTTAGTTTTAATTTCACTAACTTTTAAGCCAATGAACTCAAAGGGGTTTGTTGGCTTTTTTAATCCAAAAATTCTTAATCATATACTAATTTTTTTAACATATTTTTTTTAATCTTATATTAGCGAAAGCTTTTATGAGAGACTATTCTAATTCGTGTGGAAGTAATGTTAATCCTCTAAGAAAAGATTTTCCCCTGACTTGAGTAGGCTGTTTTACCAGCAGGATAGCTACTCTGACTTGGGATTTTGCAGTCTTTTATTTTTAACTTCATATTTACCAACCTAGGAATCTTATTATAAATAATATCTGTAATTGTTCAGTAAAAGAATAAAAATTCTTGAAGAAAATAATGTTGAAGGAACTAATCTATATAATGAAAGGTTGAAATATGGATTTTATCATCATTTATTATGAAGTAAAAATAAATAAAATTATAATAAACATATAAATTTTTAAATAGCTATCTAATATTAATTTTTATTATCCTTTTTAAAAATTATGGTTTAAAAGGTTAAATTGTAGCTTATACTTTTAAATATTGAGGTTTTCAAATGAAAATGTTAATTAATGGAAAATTTGAAGAAAAAAAAGAAATTTTCAATGTTATAAATCCTTATAATCAAGAAATTGTTGATAGTGTTCCTATAGGTGATAGAGGTGATGTTAAAAAAGCTATTGAATCAGCTTGTAACGCTAAAAGATCATTAAAAGATATGTCTGCTCGAAAAATTTCTGAAAAGTTGTATAATGCTCAGGAGAATTTAAAAAAAGAACAAAAATCATTAGCTAAATTAATCACTCAAGAAACTGGAAAACCTATTAAAGACTCATTAGGTGAAATGGCAAGGTCTGTTGAAACATTAAAATTTGCAGCTGAGGAAGCAAAGAGAATTTATGGAGAATCAGTTCCTTTAGATGCTGGATTAGGTGGGAAAGGATTTTTAGCATTTACTCAAAAGATTCCTCTTGGTGTGGTTGCCGCTATAACTCCTTTTAACTATCCAGTTAACTTAGCTATTCACAAAATTGCACCATCAATAGCTGCAAAAAATACAGTTGTTTTAAAACCATCTCTTCAAGCTCCATTAGCTGCTTTAAGATTAGCTGAAATTATAAATGATGAATTTCCAGAAGGAGTAATAAATACTGTTACTGGTTATGGTGGGGAAATTGGTGATGAATTAGTTGTTAATGAGGATATTAATAAAGTTTCTTTTACAGGTAGTGTAGCTACTGGATTATTTATTTCTAGCAGAGCTGGAATGAAAAAGATTACTTTAGAACTTGGAGGCAATGATCCTTTACTTATTTTAAAGGATGCAAACATTGAAAAAGCTGTTGATGCTGCAGTATTAGGTTCATATCTTTATTCGGGTCAAGTTTGCATGGCTGTTAAAAGGATTATTTTAGATAATTCAATAGCTAATGATTTTATTGAATTATTCATTGAAAAAACTGAAAATTTAAAAATGGGAGATCCAATGGATCTTAAAACTGATATTGGTCCTTTAATCGATGAAAATGCAGCTAAAAATGTGGAACAATCGGTTGTAGAGTCTTTTAAAGAAGGAACTAAACTTTTATCTGGTGGAAATAGGGATGGAAACTTTTTTGAACCAACTATATTAGATAATGTAAGAGAAAGTATGGCTATTGTTAAAAATGAAACATTTGGACCGGTTTCTCCAATCATTCGTGTTGATGGAGTAAAAGAAGCTATTTCAATAGTTAATCATTCTGATTATGGTCTTCAAGCAGGAATCTTTACAGAAAATATTAGGGATGCATTAAAATGTGCAAATGAAATAGAAGCAGGATCAGTTTTTATCAATAAACAATCTACTTTTAGGACAGATAATATGCCTTTTGGAGGATTTAAATTAAGTGGAATTGGAAAAGAAGGAGTAAAATATGCAGTAGAAGACATGACAAGAACAAAACTAATTGGAATGAATTTAAGATGATTTTTTATTAATTTATGTTAATAAAAATTCAATTAACAACCAATATTTATTGTTTCAACAAACAATAGAGGGATAAATATTCAAAAATATTATTGTGTTTTCTAAAAATAATTTTATAGTGGTTTGTAAATTTATTTTCGTGAAAATCCAAATTTTGAACAAATTTTTTGGAAAATATTGGTCTTTTAAAAATATGTAAAAACGTTGAAACATGCTATAATTTCTTATAATCTATTTAATTTTAATGTTTATATTTTTAATAATATTTTTTATAAAAATAAATTGTATTAATCATTACTTTATTAAATAAATTTATTTAAATAAAATTATAAATTTTTAAGATTCCAATAATTTATTAAACAAAATTAAATTAATTTTGCAATCCACTATAAAAGAGATTTTTAGAAAATTAATTAATTTTTTATAAATAATTTAATACAAACTTTTCTTCAAGGACTATAACTTTTTTTCTGAAACTAATTTTAAAATCATATTTTATAGCCAAATAGATAAAATAATAAGTAAAAAGATGATTTAAAAATAATAATATCTTGTTTAATGTAATATTAAGTAGGAATAATGAATTTTAAGAAATTTTTCCTTTTGAATTTAAGAAATAATCTCTAAAAAAAAGCTAATTTTATTTCATGACTGTAGATTATATAGCTATTTCAATTTTGTCATAATTTAGTATAGGGATTTTACTGTTTTTCTTTCCTTCTTTTAAAGAGATTAAGCCTTCTTTTTCTAAATTATTGATTTTTCGTTGAATAGTCGTAACATCTTTATGTATTAGCTCAGCTAATTCTTTAATAGATTTAGGGTTATCATGTTTAATGAAGTTCATTAATTCTAATTCTAATGTGCTGATTGAAGAATGATCTCGAAATATTGTTTTTCCATCGTTTACTTCTTCATCAGGGTGTTTTTTAAAATATTTCCAATCTTTTAAATCATAATAAGCTTTAGCATCATCTGGATTTATTTTAAGAATTTTCTCTAGATTCTCTATTGATGCATATGTTTTTTCATATTCTTCAACAATTGCTTTTCCATTTGTTTTTTTAATCATTCTAATAGCTATCATAATAATTCCTCAAATAATTTCTTGAGATTTATCTTTTTGTTTTTGCTAATGTGCAGGAACACTATGTAAATAGCTTCTTCAAATTTTTCAACATTTATTTTATGTTTTTTTCCTTTTAATGAGAAATGTATATGTGGATAACCATGGAAGTCATCTATTCTTATTCCTATAGGAGTTATTGTTATTGACCATCCCCTAATACTTTCTCTCTCATATACATCATAGTTTCCGATTTTTGTTGATTTAGTATTATCAACTTTCATGAAATTATTATGTCCTCCAACTATATAAATACATTCTTTTTTTCTTATATATTTATATATAACATTACATTTATGAATTTGCATATTTTTGGATGATTTCCCATGGACTTTTTTTATCCTCAATTACATTAGATTGATGGTTTTTCATACTCTCTTTTTCTTTTATTTTATTTTAAGAATCCCTGTTCAACCATTTACATGCAATATATATATATATATATATATATATATAATAGCTATACATGTATTGAAAAAATGAATAGTTAATATTATATATAAAATATTTTGATATTTATCTTTAGTAATAAAAAAAAGGGAATATTCATTTTTTTAATTGTTAATATGGGAACTAATTAATATAAATTATTAAAACCATAGGGACAATTTAAAATACTATTTCCTATATTTTTCTTTAAAAATATTATCTTAATAAATTTTTAATTTAAAAGATATTTTTTTATTTAAATTAATAATAA
>Ga0099364_10013616_pt1 | contig 10897 bp, 9 predicted proteins | sample TergutTh196P3_FD_73070 | JGI IMG/M metagenome (GOLD analysis project Ga0099364, IMG submission 73070) | Microcerotermes parvus P3 segment gut microbial communities from Pointe-Noire, Republic of the Congo - Th196 P3 | ecosystem: Host-associated > Arthropoda: Insects > Digestive system > Gut ... | reverse complement strand
AGAGGTGCTGACTTTCCCATTTGTTTTCAGCGAAGATATCGCAAGGCGGGTCGAGCATATACAAGAGCTAAAAAAGCAAGAAGACAGCTGGACTGTCAGCCCTGATGCTTCCGATGAAATTGAATCGCTCAACCGTACGATTATTGACGCATTCGGATTGTCTGACAACGAGTTCGTTGACTATGCCCTGCGTATACAAATCCCGCAGTTGACAGGCGCAAACGCCAGCGATGCCTATCGGGAAGTAAATGAGAAGGATTTTGAGACTTATGGCAAATACTTCCATAACTTTTTATCAGAAGTATTCGCAAGCGCGGGGAAGCATATCAAAATAAACATTTATCCGTCTGTCGCAAAGCATTACAGCGCTTTTGAGGTGATTATTCTCGATGAGAAGCCGGTTGATTGGCTGACTATCGCAAATCCTGATGATCAAAAAGCGATGTTGGCGAAGTTGTCTCCGCATAGAATAAATGAGTTATTTTACTCCATCAAGGATGTATTGTATTTTGAAGAAAACTCGTTTTACATTATCAAGCCAAACTATTATAAAAACTGGCATCCTGCAATAGCAAGGGTTGATTTGATGGAAGTGACCGACCAGATTCTCTCCGGGAAGAACGGGGGGAATCGGTAATGGGAGGTTTCAAAAGTGATGCCCTAAACAGTGTGTTCAGTGATGGTGTCATAAAAATCATTATCGCACATTTGATTAAGTGCAGTCGTCAGATGAAAGATGATTGCGTAAACCATAAAATCCCGCTGTATAACCATGAGGATAAAATCACAAATAGGCTTACAGCAAAATATCTCAATATCGGAATCGGCAATTTTCGATATGTGCCTCAATGTTCAGAACACTTTGACGAGGCTACCGACCTATACATCGGGAGAACGGACATCACAGTTTTCTCTTGTGACAACTTTTGTGATTCTCAAGCCTATCATATCATCGAGTGTAAGCGCATTGATGGCAGTAATGAACTCAATAATAAATACATAAACGAAGGTGTAGCACGATTCTTCAGCCCCACACAAAATCCCAGGTATTCATCTTACTACAAGAAAAATATTATGCTCGGTTACGTGGTAAAAGCCATAGACATTCCTTCAAACACAGGCAGAATTAATGAGATGCAAAATCAGATTCTCGAAAATACCATTGCGGGGGATTTCCTTTTGTTATGCAACGATGGCTCAGACTACTATGTCTATGGTTGTCAGTACCAGCCTGATATAGGCTCAATAGAGCTTGTGCATCTTTTTTATGATTTTTCGAATGTTGTTCGAATGAAAAATGCATGAACTCATTTTGTTCACATTCCCAAAGGAGGTGGATTATTGAAATACCGTATTGATCCTAGAACTGGGAACCAGCTTTCCGCTCTGGGGGTTGGCTGTATGCGCTTTTCTCGTAATATTAGCGCGAGAATAGATATTGGCAGGGCGGAAAAGCTGGTGATGTCGGCTATTGACAGAGGAGTCAACTATTTCGACACTGCATACATTTACCCTGGGAGCGAACGGGCTTTGGGAGAGGTGCTTAGGAGGAATGAGGGGGCGCGTGAGCGAATCCATATAGCTACCAAGTTGCCGTTGGGTCATTGCGGGAGCTTTTCCGATTTTGATAGACTGTTCGACACACAGCTCAAACGGCTAGGCACGGGGTATATTGATTATTACTTAATCCACAATGTCTCAAGTATGGCGCAGTGGGAGAGGATTCGGGGGTTCGGTATCGAGGACTGGATTGCCGGGAAAAAAGCAAGCGGCCAGATAAACCAAATCGGTTTTTCCTATCATGGCACGCAGCAAGACTTCTTGACGCTGCTAGGTGCGTATGATTGGGACTTTTGCATGATTCAGTATAATTACATGAACGAAAACTATCAAGCAGGCCGCAAGGGGCTTCTTCGTGCGCATGAGAAGGGCATGGCCGTGATTATTATGGAGCCGCTTCTTGGCGGGAAGCTGGCAGTTGGTTTACCAAAAAAGGTAGCGAAGCTATTTCGTGACACAGACAGCAGCCTCACGCCCGCAGCATGGGCGCTGCGATGGCTCTGGAATCAGAAGGAAGTAAGCGTTGTTTTGTCGGGCATGAATAGCATGGAGCAACTGGACGACAACATAACGACCGCCGAAACAGCCGAAGTCGGTAAACTGACAGAGGGCGAAATCGCCGCAATTGCCCGAGCGTCGGAGATTTTCAAAGAGGCATATAAAGTTCCTTGTACGGAATGTAACTATTGCATGCCATGTCCGAAAGGGGTCAACATCCCCGGTAGCTTCGCAGCATACAACGCATCCCATGTGGCGGGCTTCATTACGGGTATGTCCTTGTACGTTACTTCCACAGGTCTGACTGACCCGATTAGGAACGCTAGCGGCAAGAAATGCGTGAAGTGTGGAATTTGTGAAAAGAAATGCCCGCAGAATATTGAAATAATAAAATCCCTGAGAATGGTTCTAAAACGCATGGAGCCGTTCTGGTTTAGCATCGCCATAAGCGCAGTCCGCAAATTCATGAACAGAAAGTAGTGGTTTTAATATGGAGCATCTTACCCCGGAAGTAATTGCGGAGATTACCGGTGGCCGGTACGTCGGAGACGAAAGCTCGCGCAATATACGAGTTGTGGGCGCGGCACGTAATGATGGCGAGGTGGAAGCCGGAAACCTTTTCGTTTGCATAAAAGGCGCGAATGCGGACGGGCATTCGTTTGCTAACAATGCCTTTGGAGCAGGTGCGGCTTGCTGCCTCGCAGAGCGGGAACTCCCGAATGCTGCCGGTCCTTACATAATCGTAGAATCAACGCTGGAATCAATAAAAACAATTGCGGCTTATCATAGGAGCTTGTTTAAAATACCGGTCATAGGGGTAACAGGAAGCGTTGGCAAAACGACCGCAAAAGAACTTATTGCAGTGGCTTTAGGTGAAAAATTTCGAGTGATGAAAACGCCGGGAAACCTTAACAACGAGCTTGGCGTACCACTCACATTATTGTCGCTAAACGAGCAGCACGAAGTGGCTGTGGTCGAGATGGGGATAAGCGAATTCGGGGAAATGAGCCGCTTGGCGCAAATGGTTCGACCTGATTATTTCGTTATCACAAAAATCGGCGACTCAAATCTTGAAACACTTGGTGGTCCGCATGGTGTGCTTCGGGCGAAAACCGAGGCTTTTGCCTATATGGAACCGAGTGGTTATGCTATCCTCAATGGGGATGACGACCTGCTATGGGGCTTCGACCCCGGGATGAGGCGAGTGATGTACGGCACAAAGGAACGAAACGACATTCGCGTGGCAAGGGATGCAGGGGACAAAGCTGGACGGCTTTCACGTAACCTGCCAATAACGCAGAAGATTCATGTGTCTAGTGGAGGATTGATGGAGAATCGTCCCGCTTTTCCCCTGACTATACCAGCTTATGGCAACCACATAACGGAGCTTGCGGGTGCGGCTGTAGCCGTAGGGTTTATGCTGGGTCTGACGGAATCGGAAATCGCCGGAGGACTCTTATCATACAAGCCTGTTGATGGTAGGTCAATAGTAACAGATACCGGTAAGATAACGCTTGTCAACGATTGCTACAACGCAAACCCCACTTCCGTCATGATGGCACTGGACTCGCTTTCAACGCTGGTCGGCCGACGAGTCGCAATACTAGGCGATATGCTGGATATGGGCGGGCATTCTGAAAAAAAGCACTACGATATGGGAGCTTACGCTTATGAATGCGGAATCGAATGCCTGATATGCTGCGGGGATAATGCATCGCATATTTTAAGCGGCTACATGGCAGCGGAAAGACGTTTTTGGGAGGATGATTGTTCCAAGAACAGATTATCGAATAGCGAGTATTGCGGCAAAGCCCACCACTATCCGACAAATCAGGAGTTAATTGCTGAGTTGCCGAGTTTGATAAAAAAAGACGACGCCGTGTTGGTCAAGGCGTCGAATGATATGAATTTTGATGAAATAGTTAAGGCTTTGAAAAGGCTGGATTGAGTTGTTGCCGTGAACGGGTTTTCGGAGGTTGCCTATTGAATAAATGCCAGAATCCCTTTCAAGCGGTTTGCCTCGGCTTCAATGGCGAGAAACTGTTTTCTGTGAAGTTCCCTGCGGTCGGTAATGAGCTTTTGGACTCTTGTTATTTCATCCTCTAGTGCGCGAAGCTCCAACTGGCAATTTGAGATGAAATCATCCGTGCTACGAGCAAATTTCTCAGCATATTCCTTTAGCATTTTGACGCGCAAAATACCATCGCCCATCAAAAGGTCATAATCAAAACCGGAAGCGGCGACAATCTTGCTGACGATATCGCGCCGTGAGTCATCCGGGAGAGTATCCGGGAGGGTTTCAAGGTATTCTTCAATGAGATAAATCGTGTCGGTATTGTTCGACTTCAGCGAAAGCGCTTCATAAAGCTCGTCGATATCCAGAAAACGCGAAGTATTCTCGTCAAAAGGCTTTTCGACAATCGATACCTCTGGTTCTGGAATCGGCTGCTCCTTGACTTCAAGGTAACTCGGCGTACTATCATCAAAAGCCATCACGTCCTGCGGAGCATCGCTTCTGGGGTTTGGCTGTACCCTGTCTGTTGTTTTTGGGAGCAACTCCTCGCGCACCAATGGCGTTACCTGCATTGGCTGCCGCTGCTCACGCATTTCCAAAAACTCAAATCCGTTTTGATTATCTCCCAGCATATCCTTTACCTCCAGACGCTGCGTTGTTTTATAATTGATTGTTGTTGCAGTGGAATCACACTTACAATTCTAATTAAAATCGCACAATATGTCAAGCGTTTTATCCTCTACCTGCGGTTAGGGCGGCGGGGCGATTACAGTTCACGGAGTATCTGAACATAACATAAATCATCCATAGCGGCGGCATTCTGCCGCCACTTGCTACAGATTCCACTATATATCAACGTAAACCGGCATTATTTGGCGGCAGAATGCCGCCGCTACATGTATCACCGTAACCCGGCATTATTTGGCGGCAGAATGCCGCCGCTACGGATGAATCGTTGCTTTTGACGGGCATCCCGTGACCAGTAACGACGGGGCTACAGCGTAAAAATCTAATAAAAACCCTTGCAGTTGGGCTAATTTATGATAAACTAACAGATGCAAAGTTTATCAGTACTGAGAAAGGAGAAAAAGTTGAAAAGAATAATCGCTGCAGTACTCGTCTTGCTGTTGCTGCTCTGCATGGTCACGGCATCAGCTTCACCGGGATCAGTCGAAGACACGGTCATTACACAGGTCCACTTGGATAATATATTCGCGCCCGCTCTGTATGGAGAAATTGAGCAAGTATTCGAGCAAGCCTCAAATGCTGCAATTAACAAGCTTCTTAACACATATGGAATGGGGTACGAATTTGCGCCTCAATTTACGGAGGTATCACTTGGTTCCGGCGAAGCGATAGCACTGACGATGGGGTCCAGCGTTATCCTTTTTTCCGGCAGCGCAACGTTTACCATCACGAGCGGAACGGTCGTAAACACTTCAACGGGAAACGAGGCAACATCCGGCTCCACATTAACGCAGTATCAGAGGTATTTTTGCACAGAAAACACCGAAGCAACAGTTAGCGCGACATCTGCTTCAACGGTACATGTTGATGGGTTTTACAGCAGGAACGCATCCGCGCAACCCCCGTCTGCTCTTCCGTTTTCGGATGTTGCGACAAACCATTGGTTTTATCCCGCCGTTGAATTCGTTTATAACAACGGCCTGTTTCAGGGTACCACGGCCACAACATTCTCACCGCAAACATCAATGAATCGCGCAATGTTCGTCACCGTGCTGCATAGGCTTGACGGCGAGCCAATAATCAGCGCAGGAGATGGGTTCACCGACGTAATTGACCCGAACGCATATTATTACAACGCAGTAACATGGGCGCATATAAACGAGATTGTTACGGGATACCAAGACGGAACATTCCGCCCCGCCAACAACATCACCAGAGAGCAAATGGCAGCTATCATGCTTCGCTATGCAGCGTACAAAAAGCAAGATGTGACGGCTTCCGATGCTGTTTTCGATGCGTTCCCCGACAGGGGGAGGGTTTCCGCTTTTGCGATTGATGCAATGCGATGGGCTACTGCAAGGGAAATCATTCGCGGTTCAAACGGAAACCTCTTACCGCAAAACACAGCAACGCGCGCTGAGGTAGCACAAATAATCCTCAACTATTACGACAGGTTCTTGATGGATTAATCGTCCTTTCTTTTCCCAAAACGTAATCTCGACACAGCACGAGGGAGTTTTTTTCCGAAAAAGTGACCGACACCCTTGAATAATGCACCGAAAACCTTTCGAAAGAATCTGCCAATGCTCCTGAAAACCCGAAATACCAAAAACGGTTTTTTCTCAGGCGGCTCGGTACGGATTAGCAACGTTTCCAGAGCGTTCATTACATCATCTAAAGTAAGAAGCCGCTTTACTGTCTCTTTCTGATGCTTCTCAAATTGATGCTTGGTTTCCTCGCTTGTTTGCTTGAAACGCTTTTCGACATCCATATGCAGATCAGTTATTTTGCGATTCGTAACCTCGCTTGTTTGCTTGAATTGCTTCTCTACATCCATGCGCATTTCAACTATTTTGCGATTCGTTTCGGCCATACCTAACGGTAGGTTTTCCCATTTCCGATTCGAGTATACGATATGGTCATGAACTGCTTTTTCATGCCTTTTTAGCCTCTCCTCGATGTCGGAGACCATCCTACTGGTACACTCATGCGAGTAACTGAGTTGGCTGACTTGCGCTAGCGTATTGTCAACGCCCATCCGTGTAATGTCCTGCTCTCGCACAAAGCTTAACATATCGGAACGGTAGCGGACGAATGAGTCATGCAGCTTCCTAAGACCGGCATCCACCTCATCGCGCTGCAAATCCTGGCGATATATCGACTCCTTAATAGTCTCCGACATATTAGGCTGTCGCTCGATGAGTTCCATCAGCAACTTTTCCTGTGTTATGAGCTGACTAACCATTCGCTCCAAGATATTTACAAGTGCCGTGTCGCGACTTAACGCAGTATGGTTTTTCTCAGGCATACTGGACACCCCCGGTTTTAAGTTGAGAGAGGAGAGAGTTACAATTAGGAATTAGGAGTGAGAAATGAGGAATTGAGACAGGTACGATTTGGAGTTGTGGATAAAGCTCACTTACCCCATTATTCCGCAACATTTTCTTAAAAACTGGTTATTTTGAGTTGTACGCGACCTCTAATTCCTAATTCCTAACTCCTCATTTGCGCTCCGCAGAGCGCATTAGTTTTCTGCTATTGGCGCTTGGTTGCGGAGTGATTTGACTTTTTCTGCGATACCGGATGTCAGGAGCCCTGCCGATGCGGTGGTTTGCTCGCCGGTTGACATATCCTTTACGGTAATCATACCTTTGGAAATCTCGTCTTCGCCAAGGAATACGACATACGGTATTCCAAGCTTGTCAGCGTATGCCACTTTCGACTTGAACTTCTTGACTTCCCCATATATCTGCACCCGCAGCCCGGCACCGCGCATTGAGGTTGCAAGCGCGACCGCAGGCGAAAGATCGTCTGTCATTGGAATAATCAGAACATCCGCAGGCGCGCTCAACATGGAAGCGTTCAGCAAGCCCTGTTCGTTTAATATGAAAAACAAGCGTGTCAGCCCAATGGAAATGCCCACACCCGGCAGCTTTTTATCTGTAAAATACTCCGCCAAGTTGTCATATCGCCCACCCGAGCAAACAGAGCCGACCTCCGGATGATCGGTCATGTAAGTCTCGTATACGGTGCCGGTGTAGTAGTCAAGCCCACGGGCTATTGAGAGGTCGATCTTAAAGTTTGCGTCCGGAACACCGAACCCCTTGATATGTTTCTTTACAAGCCAAAGCTCCTGCGCTCCAATGTCGAATGCTTCGTTTTTGCCCTTGTACTTATCAATGATTTCGAACGGGTCGCCGTCAAATGTGACAAAATCCAATATTTCGCTAACTTGCGCCTTTGACAACGAAAGGTCATCGACAAGTATCTCTGAGAGCTTGTCTCTGCCTAACTTGTCAAGTTTATCGACAACCCGCATGACCGCTGATGCGCCTTCGGTTATTCCAATGATTTCGAAGAATCCGTTTAGCGTCTTGCGATTGTTGATGCGGATTGTAAACCGCGTCAGCCCCAGCGATTTAAAGCTATTATAAATAACGCTTGGTATTTCTGCTTCGTTTAAAACATCCAGCTTGTCATCGCCGATTATGTCAATATCAGCTTGATAAAACTCGCGAAAACGGCCGCGTTGCGCACGCTCCCCCCGGTATGATTTGCCAATCTCGTATCTCTTAAACGGGAATGTCAGCCTGCCGTAGTTCATTGCGACGTATTTCGCCAATGATGTTGTGAGCTCGTATCGAAGCGCAAGGTCGGTGTCGCCTTTGCGCAGAAGGTAGACCTGCTTCTCTGTCTCGCCGCCGCCTTTTGCAAGCAATACTTCCACCGCTTCCATCAAAGGAGTGTCAAGTGGCGTGAATCCATAAATAGAGAACGCTTCGCGCAATCTATGTGCCATCGCATCGAAATATACTTGCTGTGTGGGTAAAAGCTCCATAAAACCCGATAGAGTACGCGGCTTTATTTTCTCCATAATACGTTCATTCCTCATTTCCTAGCAACTAATACGCAAGGTACTATACCACATAATTGTAAAATAAAAAAGTAGAAAAAATCAAAAGTATTAGGGTATTGCATTTATATACTCGGTTGTGGTATAATCTGCGAGCAGGGTAATGACACCACCTTGCTGCAACGATGTGGTGGGTATAGCTCAGCTGGTTAGAGCACCGGATTGTGGTTCCGGGGGTCGAGGGTTCAAATCCCTTTATCCACCCCACAGATTAAGCCAGCCACGGATTCCACGAAAATTCGTGACTCGTAAAATTGGGATGTCGCCAAGCGGTAAGGCACCAGACTTTGACTCTGGCATTCGTTGGTTCAAATCCAGCCATCCCAGCCATACGAAAGCCCTTGTAACAGTACGTTTGCGGGGGTTTTTCGTTTTGGGAATTTTCGTGAATACTCTCTAAAAATGCCGTGTTTTTAATAATATTACTCTTGCTTTATTGTGAGTGTTGCACCAACTGATGCAGCCATATCTTGCTTCGCCTTAAAAAGCTGGTGTGCATAGATGTCGAAAGAAAAGCCAAGCCAAAGGCTTGCACTAAAAGGAATTGACTTCTATTCCACCAACTGATATAATTCAGATGCAAATACAGGGTTTATGTAACATTAGGTAACACACAATAGGGCTGGATGGTTGACGGTAGGCCTGATTTAGGTTCTAATGTCCAATACGGACGTGGGGGTTCAAGTCCCTCTCCACGCGCACCATGAGAAAGTCAAGCCCGCAACTCAATATTTGTCATGGACTTGGCTTATCTAGCAGGGCTAGAAGTCTTAGTTACTATTAGGAGGTGCTCTTATAATGTTGGAAACTATCAAGGAACAAGTATTAGCCGCGAATCTTTTGCTGCCAAAGCACAGGCTTGTTAAATTTACATGGGGCAATGTGTCGGGCATTGACCGCGAGCGCGGACTTATCGTGATAAAACCGTCGGGTGTGGAATATGACGAAATGACATTGGAACATATGGTTGTCGTGGAACTTGACACAGGGAAAACCGTGGGCGGAACGTTATCCCCCTCTTCCGATACCGCAACGCACATAGAGTTTTATAAGGCTTTCCCAAACATTGGCGGAGTAGTTCACACCCATAGTCGCTGGGCAACTGTTTTCGCGCAAGCAGGCATGGACATCCCCGCGCTTGGGACAACCCACGCTGATTATTTCTACGGAGATATCCCTTGCACGGAGGAGTTGACTCTGGATGAAATCTCATCGGAATATGAGGCAAACACAGGCAAGGCAATCGTAGCGTTGTTCTCCGGCATTGACCCGGACAGCATACCCGCAGCACTCGCAATCAGCCACGGACCATTCGTATGGGGCAAGTCACCTTCCAACGCCGTCCACAACGCTGTTGTTTTGGAAGAAATCGCATTCATGGCTTGGCACAACCTTGTCCTAGACCCTGATTTGCCAAACATGCAGCAAGAGTTGCTAGACAAACACTATCTCCGCAAACACGGTCCCGGCGCGTATTACGGACAAAAGTAGGGGACGATGTCCTCAGCGTCCCGCTCTTGCGGTCTGCACCGCGAATTAAGTATCGGAGGAATAACTATGCTGGTTATTGGTATTATACTTATAATAGGAGGGGTAATTTCGGCTACTGTTGGTGTTCTTCAGAATACTGTGTTGCTCAACCTTACCGATATTAATGCGGGATTGGGGAATGTGTTCGGCGACATCGTTCTGGAGGAAACCGGGGAGGTTATAACTCAAAGCAGTGTCGCTGCCCCGGGTACGGTTTGGATTATTATTGGAGCTATCGCCGTTGTGCTTGGGGTTGTGTTAATTGTTGTCAGCAAAAAGAGAAAGGCGCGGTAATCATCGCCGGATGTTTGCTCAGAGAAGGAAGGGGAGGCACTTGTGTTTGACCCGAAAAATACAAAAGATGCCATAGTGCACTGGATAGCTGAATATTTCAGCAAACCTGAGCATGAGAGCCGCAAGGCTGTAATCGAAATCAGCGGGGGGGTTGAAGGCAACCTCGCCGCTGCGCTTTGCAAAGAGGCTATCGGAGCGGAGAATGTCGTGGGCGTACTTATGACGGATGGGGCGCACGATGATATAAGCGACGCGCGCAACGTCGTCGAACATCTAGGTATATCGCATTTTGAGATTGATATGGAACCCGTCATGGCTGAGTTTTACAAAGCGATGGAAAATGCCGGACTGACTCCTAACGAACTGTATTCCAGCAACACATCCGCCCGTATGCGCACGGC
>Ga0099364_10013615_pt1 | contig 10897 bp, 8 predicted proteins | sample TergutTh196P3_FD_73070 | JGI IMG/M metagenome (GOLD analysis project Ga0099364, IMG submission 73070) | Microcerotermes parvus P3 segment gut microbial communities from Pointe-Noire, Republic of the Congo - Th196 P3 | ecosystem: Host-associated > Arthropoda: Insects > Digestive system > Gut ... | reverse complement strand
ACATGATATCGGCGGGAGCGACCGTCCTGCTAGTATCGCACAACGCAGTGACGATACGCGAAATGTGCTCCCGAGCAATACTGCTCAAAAAAGGCGAAACAGCCTGCATCGGCAGCGTTGACGAAGTATGCAGCATATACGGCGATGGATGAAGGGATTATTGAGGACTGTTCAATGGTGACCATTCTACTAGCTTCATATAATGGAGAGAAATACATTAAAGAGCAAATTGATTCATTATTGAATCAAACATACCGGGACTTCATTATTCATATAAGCGATGATGGCTCAACAGATGACACTTTTTCAATAATTCAAAGCTACACAAGTAAATACCCTGATATGATTTCTGTGGTACAGAATGAAAGCAACTCAAGAGGCGCAGCCCACAACTTCATGAACATGATGATTGGGTGTAAAAATGATTATATTATGCTCTGCGACCAAGATGATGTATGGCTACCTAATAAAATTGAAATAACACTTGACAAGATGCACAGTATGGAAACCATATATGGAAAAGACACACCTTTGCTAGTTCATACTGATTTAAGGGTAGTTGACGAAAATCTAGCAACCATATCACCATCATTTAGAGCAGCAATGAATGCGAACTATGAGAAAACAGCATTGAATAACCAGATAATCCAGAATACACTAACAGGTTGTACAGTTATGTACAACCGCGCTTTATCGGAGCTAATAACAAAAATGCCTTCATTCATGGTAATGCATGACTGGTGGTTGATGCTAGTCGCTGCAGCTTTCGGCAAAATTACAGCTCTAAACAGTCAAACTGTTCTCTACAGACAGCATGGAGATAACGAGATAGGTGCAAAGGATGTAAGGACTTTAAGATATAAAGTTAGAAAGCTATTGAATTACTCAGAGATAAGGAAAGCATTGAACGACACATATGCTCAAGCTCAAAGTGTTCTCGATGTTTACCGCGACAAGCTATCAGCGGACCAGATAGCGTTAATAGAATCATATTGTGACATACCAAATCAAAACAAAGTAGTTCGATGGATAATGTGTTGCAGACTTGGTGTGCTCAAGAATGGAATTGCTCGGAAAATCGCTAATTTCATTTTCATATGACAGGAATTGAAAATTTCGGCAACATGTGTTATTGTTATATCTACGAAGAGTTTATCATGTTGTTAACAATATACTTGAGTTCAACTAGGAGACAATAGGCATGAAAGGTATCATATTAGCCGGTGGCGCGGGAACTCGGTTATATCCACTTACGCATGTAACGAGCAAGCAATTACTGGCAGTTTACGATAAACCGATGGTATTTTATCCGCTATCTACGCTTATGCTAGCCGGTATCAAGGAAATCCTGATAATATCAACTCCGGAAGACTTACCAAACTTTAAACGATTACTAAGCGATGGTAGCCATTTGGGATTGAATCTTATATATAAAGAACAACCATTTCCGGGTGGTTTAGCGCAAGCATTTATTATTGGAGAAGACTTCATTGGTGACGGCAATTGTGCTATGATACTTGGTGACAATATGTTTTATGGGAATGGGTTTTCCCATATTTTACAAATAGCAGCTAGTAAGAATAATGGAGCAACAATCTTTGGATATTATGTAGATGATCCGGAACGGTTTGGTGTAGTGGAATTCGATAAGACAGGAAAAGCAGTTAGTATTGAGGAAAAACCGAATAAACCGAAATCTAACTATGCAGTAACGGGTTTATACTTTTATGACAATCATTGTGTTGAATATGCAAAGAGCTTGAAACCAAGTTCTCGCGGTGAGATAGAGATTACAGATCTCAATAAAATCTACTTAGATAATGGAAATCTTGAGGTTCAAGTTCTTGGGCGAGGGTTTGCATGGATGGATACAGGAACTGTAGATAGCTTAATGGAAACATCAAATTATATTATGGCTATTGAGAAAAGACAAGGTATTAAAATATCAGCAGTAGAAGAAGTCGCTTATAGAATGGGGTTCATTGATAAAGAACAGTTAGAGGAACTGATATATAGATATGGAAAGTCTCCATATGCATCATACTTGGAGAAAGTACTAGAAGGGCAGATACTATGACTGTTACAGAACTTGATATCCCCGGGGTATTCTTAATAACACCACAAGTATTCTCTGATTCGCGTGGTTGGTTTATGGAGACATATAACAGGTTGAAGACTCCTCAGATTGAATGTGACTTTGTTCAAGACAATCATGCTTACTCATCTGAAAAGGGAGTCCTTCGAGGTATACATTTCCAATATGCTCCAAAAGCTCAAGCGAAACTAATACGTTGTGTTCGGGGAGCAATAAATGACTATGTAGTTGATTTGAGACCCGATAGTACATCATTTAGGCATTGGATAGCTATTGAGCTTACTGAAGATAACAAGGAAATGCTCCTCATTCCAAGAGGTTTTGGCCATGCATATGTAACACTTGAGAGTAACACAGAGGTCATATACAAAGCTGATAATTACTATAGCCCTGAACATGACGGTGCCGTGCGATGGTCTGATCCGCAGCTGGGTATTGATTGGGGGATTAAGAACCCGATTTTGTCCGAGAAAGATAAGAATGCTCCATTTCTTGATGAGATTAAACTCTAGTGCCATGATAGTTGCGCGACTTAAAATGGTTAGTATTCATGTGTATGTTACCAGAGTATGATATATCATAATGAAGGAAAAATAAGATGAAAGTACTCGTTACCGGAGCAAATGGACAACTAGGTTCTGATATAATAAAAGAGCTTGCTAAAAGAGGAATAGAACACAAAGGAATTGACATTGACGATGTCGATATCACGGATTCCGAAGCTGTTGATGCCTATATTGAGGATTATTCACCAAGTAGCGTGATACATTGTGCCGCGTATACTGCTGTTGATGCAGCAGAAGATAACGAAGAGCTTTGCATGCGTATTAATGATGAAGGCACAAAAAACATCGCTCAAGCATGTTATGAAGTCGATGCTGAAATGATATACATCAGTACGGATTATGTTTTTGAAGGACGAGGAAAAAGACCACACGAAACTGACTCGTTTAGAAAACCGTTATCTGTATATGGCAAAAGCAAACGAGCTGGTGAACTAGCAACCGCCGCATTTGCAAAAAAGTTTTATATAGTCAGGACATCATGGGTATATGGGAAAAACGGCAGCAACTTTGTAGAAACTATGTTGAAGCTCTCAAAGGAAAGAAATGAAATTAACGTTGTCAACGATCAGATTGGTAGTCCGACATACACAGCAGACTTGGCAGTCCTCTTATGCGATATGGCGATGTCCGGTAAGTATGGCTTTTATCATGCAACAAATGAAGGTTTTTGTTCATGGGCGGAGTTTGCAGAAGAAATAATGCGACTTAGCGGAAGCGAATGCAAAATCAACCCGATACCAACCGAACAATACCCCACAAAAGCAGTAAGGCCAAAAAACTCAAGGATGTCGAAAGCAAGCTTAGACAAGGCGGGATTTCCTAGGCTACCTGAGTGGAAAGATGCATTGAGGAGATACCTATGTTGAAAGATAATGTGTTATTAGATAGTTGACAATATGAAGGGTGTTGGGTAAATGGAGTTTACCGGTGAGAGATATATTCCGGGACAAGGCAGCTCGGAGCTTCAAACTGAACATGAGCACAGATATTATGCAGTTGCTCCCCTTCTTAGTGGGAAAACGGTTTTAGATGCCGCATGCGGAAGCGGATATGGTAGTGAGATTATATCGAGATATGCAAAGACTGTTGTTGGTTTAGACATATCATCTGAAGCCATAGATTACGCTCGAGAAAGCTATACAACTGTGGATTTTCGACAAGCGTCTATTGATAAACTTCCGTTTGAAGATACGAGCTTTGATGCAATAGTGAGTTTTGAGACAATTGAACACGTAGATGAGAATACACAACGACAGTTTCTAGAGGAAATTACGAGGGTGCTTAAGACTGACGGCACACTCATAATGTCAACGGTTAATAAGGAGGTGTACTCAGACCACCAAACCCAGAAAAATGATTATCATGTGAATGAGTTTTATCTCCATGAGTTCAAGGAGCTACTGGAAAGCCACTTTAGTACAGTTCAGCTGTATATACAAAGTTTTGGAGTATACTCAGCGATTCTGAAGGAGAATGATAGAGATGTGAAGTTGCTTGGTGATTTCACCGGATCATCAGGAAACAAAGGAATGTATGTCGTTGCTATCTGCACAAATGGAAACGAAATGATTGACCTCAGCTCAATGTTATACTACTGCCAGAATTATGAGGTTTACTATTCTGACGGGGTGTTCTGGAAACAAAGATATAGTGAGCTAAATACTGAGTATACGGAGAGAACAAGGTGGGCATTGGAACTGGACAATATGCTGCAGGAGCGAGAGCATCTACTAGCGAATGAGAGAGAAAAAGCATTAAGTAGTGAGGCATTATCAAAGGAACTCAAGAGTTCATTGATATTATCGCAACAAGAGTTGCATAATGCGAAAGGTCATATTGAACTCCTACTAAAATCTGATCGTGAACTAGATACGCTTAAAGCAACGCGATTTTACCGATTCTATACATTTCCTAAAAGAGTTTTATTCCCTCCTAGTTCACGGCGTCGATTTATTGGTCGCATGATGAAGTTTACGATTACTCATCCAATAGGTACGCTTAAGAAGCTAAAACCAAGCAGAATAAAAAACTTAATAAGTATACTGATTAAGGGAGAAATCACCAGAGCTGATGAGGTACTTACACATATTGAGTATGAAAACCTATCTCTGGATAAGAAAATCATCATAACACAAGTTGCTGAAAGAGAGAAGTATGAGTCATTAACCTTACCAGAGTTTAAATCACCATTAGTAAGTATAATCATACCAGTGTATAACGAGTTTGCTTATACGTTCGAATGCGTTAATGCGATATGTAATTTTACTCAAATACCTTACGAAGTTATAATCGCTGATGATTGCTCAACCGATATAACTAAAGGCACTGAGGATATTATCAAAAACGTCACCCACATCCGAAATAAAGAGAATATTCGATTTCTAAGAAACTGTAACAATGCAGCGAAACATGCTCAAGGTCAGTATATTTTGCTCCTTAATAATGACACGCAAGTTCAACCCGGATGGCTAGAGCCACTAGTTGAGTTAATGGAAAATGACAGTAGCATTGGACTCGTTGGATCAAAGCTCGTATACCCGGATGGTCGTTTACAGGAAGCAGGAGGGATAGTCTGGAAAGACGGTTCAGCATGGAATTATGGACGTTATGATAATCCAGAAAAACCTGATTATAACTATGTTAAGGATGTTGACTATATTTCAGGGGCTGCGATAATGGTACGCAAAGCAATTTGGGAAGAGCTGGGAGGATTTGACGAACTGTATTCACCAGCGTATTGCGAGGATTCTGATTTAGCTTTTTCAATAAGGGAAAAAGGTTATCGCACGGTTTATCAACCTAAGAGCGTAGTAGTCCATTTTGAAGGCGTATCACATGGTACAGACACCAGCACAGGACAAAAACAGTATCAAACTGACAATATGAAGAAGTTTTATGACAGATGGAAAGAAGACTTAACAAAAGATCACTTACCAAACGGCGATAGTGTCTTTCAGGCTCGTGATCGCAGTCGTTATAAAAAAACCGTATTGTTTATTGATCATTATGTACCTATGTTTGACAAAGATGCCGGGAGTCGTAATACTTATGGATATGTCAAGCTATTCATCGAAAAAGGTTATCATGTAATTTTCCTTGGTGATAACTTCTATCCGCACGAACCATATACAGAGATATTACAACAATTTGGAGTTTTTGTTATATATGGAAGTTGGTATCAGAGTAACTGGAAATCCTGGATCAAGGAGAATGCTGAACATATTGATTTTGTGTATTTAAACCGTCCGCATATCTCTGAAAAATACATTGATTTCCTACGTGAACACACAAATGCTAAACTCATATACCATGGGCATGATCTGCATTTCATGCGGATTAGAGCACAGTATGAAATCGAAAAAGATGAGAAATTACTAGTTGAAGCGAAAGACTGGGAAGAAAGAGAAAAGAGACTATTCGAGAAATCAGATGTTATTTTAACACTAAGTGATAAAGAAAAAAGCATTATATCGGGCATGGTCTCAGAAAAGAAAATCATACTGTTACCAATGTACTACTATGATAGTTTTCCGGATATTAAGCCATTTTCTGAACGTGAGTATCTGCTATTTGTCGGAGGGTTTGCACATATTCCAAATGTCGATGCATTATTTTGGTTTGCAAATGAAGTTATGCCTCTTCTCCCATCTAGCTCAAGGCTCATAGTAGCCGGTTCTAATCCTCCTGATAGTATTTTATCACTTAAATCAGATATGATTGATATAAAAGGATATGTGACTGATGAGGAGCTAGATGAATTATACGCTAACGCTCGTGTGACAGTTATACCGCTACGCTTTGGCGCTGGAGTTAAAGGGAAAACCCTTGAAGCAATGCACAATCTTGTGCCTGTCGTATCAACGTCATTTGGTATTGAGGGAATACCGATTGAAGATATCATTCGACCATATGACGATGCTGACGCATTTGCGTGTGAGGTAATGAGGTTCATAAAGTCAGAAGATGCATGTATCTCTGCTGCAAAATCATATGAACAGTGGATAATAAAATGGTTTTCACCGGAAAGAGCCGTAAAGACAGTTGAGGAAATGACAAATTGTTGAACAGAGACGATGCTTATAATCGGTATATTCAATGGTGTGAATTCATTAGTGATAATGATTTGATCGAAGAGTCAAAGAAACTGACAGATGACGAGATTACAGAACGATTCTCTGATTTCATTTCATTTGGGACTGGTGGATTAAGGGCTTTCATGGGAGCTGGATTGAATCGGATAAACATTTATACTGTAGCGCGAGCAACGCAAGGTATAGCTAATAGTCTTAATTATGGTGCAAAAGTAATTATCGCATATGATAACAGGATAAAGTCAAAAGATTTCGCTGAGACCGCAGCAAAAGTGTTTTCAGCGAATGGATGTGAGGTGTTTGTTTTTGATAGAATAATGCCTACTCCTTTGTTATCATTTGCGTGTAGGGAAATGAATGCAGATCTCGGGGTTGTTATAACAGCATCTCACAACCCAAAAGAGTATAATGGATATAAGGTATATAATTCCGATGGATGCCAGATATGCCCCGAAGCAGCACGAATACTGGAAGAATACATCGCCAGTGTCTCCATGTATAATGACATCAAGTGGAACAGACAGGAAGTTAATTTCGTACCTGAGTCAGTAATTTCATCATACTATAGTAAACTCAGTTATCCCGATTTATCCAACCTTAGAGTAGTATTTACTCCGCTTCATGGAACCGGCAAGGAGACGATTAGCGAGATACTCGGACGTACAGGGCTGGTGTTGCATTGTGTCAACGAACAAGTGGAACCAAATGGCGACTTCCCTACCTGTTCAATACCAAACCCGGAAATACCCGATACATTAAAACTAGGTATAGAGTTAATGGAGAGCGTAAATGCTGATTTATTATTAGCGACTGACCCTGATGGCGACCGGGTAGGAGTAGCAGTTTGCGATGAATCGGGAAGTAGGATTCTGTCAGGAAATGAGCTTGGCGTATTACTTTTCGATTTCTTGTGTAAGACGCGAGAGATTCCTAAAGGAGCAGTCGTAGTAAAGACTTATGTTACGACCAATATGGTTAAAACTATAGCGATGCGATATGGAGTGTCATGCATTGAAGTCCCTGTAGGTTTCAAGTATATCGGTGACTATATAGGGAAACTCGAACAGAAGGGTATGTTAGATCGATATTTCTTTGGGTTAGAGGAGAGTTGCGGGTATTTACCTAATACATTTGTAAGAGACAAGGACGCCATCGCAACATCTCTCCTAATATGCGAAATGGCAGCATGGTATAAACTAAGAAACATGACTCTTTGTGATGCGCTTAATGATCTTTATGCTGAGTATGGTTATTACTTGACTGCATTAAAGAATTATGAGTTCTATGGAGATTTAGGTAGACAAACAATTGGCAGAATCATGGATTTACTTCGAGTAAATAATATCGAAGGATGGTTAGTAGAAGATTTTAGAGATCGAGAAGATTATTCTTCCGATATGTTACGGTATACTCACGATATGAGCAGTATAACAATTCGACCGTCTGGTACAGAACAGAAAATCAAGGTTTATATAGCGACAATTGAAAAGGACGAGGCATCAGCAAACGAACGAATGAATCAGCTAAATGATTTTCTTGAAAATCATATACGGAATTCAAATAAGGTAGTGTAGAAAATGAAAGTTATTATTCTAGCCGGAGGATCAGGTACACGCTTATGGCCTCTTAGTAGAACTCATTATCCAAAGCAATTTCTAAAACTAGAAAAGATAGAATACTCAATCTTTCAATATACTCTAAAGCGAGCATTGAAGCTGGGAAAGATGGATGATATATTCTTCGTCACTAACAAAAGCTATTACCATCTGATTGCAGAGCAAATTGAGGAACTAGGACTACGGATAATTGAAGAAAATATCTTAGTAGAACCGGAGCCGAAAAATACATTGCCTGCTGTCGCATATGCTGTCAAGATGATGAATGTTGTTGATTCCGAAGTCATTGCCGTGTTACCGTCTGATCAGATGGTTGATGATGTTGATGCTATTACAACCTTATTCCATTCAGCACAGATTTTAACAGAGAATTATTTCGTTACATTTGGTATTAGACCTACCTCACCGGAAACCGGTTATGGATACATAAAACCGGGAAATCCCCTAGGAAACATGTTTTCGGTTGATTTATTTAAAGAAAAACCAAACCTTGAAACAGCACAAATGTATGTAAGCAATGGATACTTCTGGAATAGTGGAATGTTTCTATTCAGAAAAAGCCTGTTTACCACATTGGTGCAACAGACCTGTCCAAGTGTAGCAAATGCATTTCTAAAAGACGATATTGTTGAGTGTTTTAAAGAATCTCCCAATATATCTATAGATTATGGTTTACTTGAGAAGTCTTCTAATGTCGCAGTAGCACCTTATGATGGTGATTGGAGTGATCTCGGGAGTTTTACAACACTGTACGCAAAATATGATATGCAGCAAGATGAATGCGGTAATGTGTTTTTTAATGATGAAATAATGCTGGAATCTACTAACAACATGGTGTATGCTGATAGTGATAAAGCTATAGCATTAATTGGTATAAATGATTTGATTATTGTAGATCAAAGAGATGCGCTTCTTGTCTGTCGAAAGGAAGATACTCAGCGTGTTGGCGATGTCGTATCGATGTTAAAAAATCGTGGAGATTCAAAAGCCGATTATCATATAACCGAGTATCGTCCTTGGGGGTATTTCACGATTCTGGAGAGCAGCGATTTTTATAAAGTTAAGCGACTGACTGTGCTGCCGCAGAAACGCCTGAGTTATCAGATGCATCATCACCGTAGTGAACACTGGATAGTAGTAGAAGGCACTGCTGAAATTACGATTGATGACGAAGTGAAGTTACTATTTGACGGAGAAAGTGTTTATATACCTACTGGATCTAAACACAGATTAAAAAACCCCGGAAAAGTCTTTCTCGAGATAATTGAGGTGCAGTCAGGACACTACTTGGGAGAAGATGATATTGTTAGATTCGAGGATGATTATTCGCGGTAAATCATATTAAGTAATGCTATTATTGTGTTGTTCTTTGTATTATGAGGTTTATATGGCAGTATACGATTGTTTTTTATTCTTTAATGAGATGGATCTTCTTGATATCAGGCTCAATACGCTTACAGATTGTGTTGATTATTATGTAGTAATAGAAGCAACGAAGACGTTTACACAGAATCAGAAACCACTATACTTCAAGGAGCATCGATCTCGCTTTTCGAGCTTTCTTGATAAGATTATATATGTTTGTGTAGATGATTTCCCGAACACAGATAATCCATGGGATATTGAAATACATCAGAGAAATGCAATACTAAGAGGTCTAGAAAATTGTAATAATGACGATGTCATAATGATTTCAGATTGTGATGAGATTCCAAATCCGACTACAGTGAAACAAATAAGGAACATGGATTTATCTGCTGTCGTAAGCCTTCCTCTATTTATGTGTTATTACTACATGAACAATCTTAATGTTACCGCTCCATATTGGTATCGCTTTATGGCTACAAACTACTCAGTGCTGGTCGACTTGTTACCGCAGGGTGTTCGAATGAGCCAGTTGTCGGAACTACACATAAAGCAAAGCGATGGTCTACTACCGGGATGGCATATGAGTTGTTTAAATGGGCCGGAAGGTATACGAGAAAAGATGAATGCTGTTTCGCACCAAGAGTACAACACAGAAGAATATGTTAATGAAGATTATCTTCGGATGTGTATAGAGAATGGCATTGATTTTGTAAAAAGACCTTTTCAGTATCTCCCTATTGATGAAAAAGTCTTCTTACCTGAGTATGTAGTAAAAAACGCTTATAGATATAAGAAGATGATATATCCGTTTGAGGAGCTTGCTAAGGAAATACAAAATGGTAATATGAAAATATATGACGATATTCTTAAGTATACATATACGGAAGCTTACTCGCTGTACATGATGTCATGATATTACAAGGATTGTATGTTTGTAGGAACAAGACATAGATTGAAAAATCCCGGAAAAATGTTTTTCGAGAAAATGAGCGAGGTTCAGCCAGATTATTATTTAGGGAAAATGATAATATCAAGTTTTAGGATGATAAAATGCGATTAATAATATCATCTATTGTATAATGGTCCTTTTCTGTTTATTATTGAAAACAGAAGCGTATTCCAGTTGCTGCTAGTGTGAGAAAAGGAGATTTAATGGGGATT
>Ga0099364_10013614_pt1 | contig 10898 bp, 4 predicted proteins | sample TergutTh196P3_FD_73070 | JGI IMG/M metagenome (GOLD analysis project Ga0099364, IMG submission 73070) | Microcerotermes parvus P3 segment gut microbial communities from Pointe-Noire, Republic of the Congo - Th196 P3 | ecosystem: Host-associated > Arthropoda: Insects > Digestive system > Gut ... | reverse complement strand
TACTGTGTCCCAAGTTGAATACCTCCCATCCTGAGTTAATCCAATGGTTTTATCGTCCGGATTATGGTGTCGGATATATTTTTATCGCTAACCTGTTCACTACCGCCATCACATTCCTGATGTTGATACCGGACATGCTGCCTGCCCTCCGTGCAAAATTCGATTTCCTGCGGCTCAAAAGCATGCTTCGCTATTCGGCGCCGATTCTGATTTTGGGTGTTGCCGGCATCTTCAACCAGACAGCCGATAAAATCCTGTTTCCATTTCTTTTTGAGGATAGAGCGTATGCCGATGCACAACTCGGCATCTATGGAGCCTGTTTCAAGATTGCCGTCGTCATGATCATGTGCATACAGGCGTTCCGCTACGCCTACGAGCCTTTTATCTTTGCCAAAAACAAAGAGAGCGACAACAAAACATCCTATATCGAAGCGATGAAATATTTCATCATCTTTTCGTTGCTGATTTTTTTGGGCGTCATGTTTTACATTGATATCTTGAAATATTTTGTCCCTCTCGAGTACTATTCCGGTTTGAGCGTAGTGCCGGTCGTGATGCTCGGCGAACTGTTTTTCGGCGTCTATTACAACTTGTCTATCTGGTATAAACTGACGGACAGGACCCGTTGGGGCGCCTGTTTTTCAATCATCGGGTGTACGTTGACGGTGGCGATCATCATCGGTTTCGTTCCGCGTTATGGATTTATCGCCTGTGCATGGGCGTCGTTTGCAAGCAATCTTGTGATGATGCTTCTATCCTATTTCGCCGGACAAAAACACTTCCCGATTGCTTACAACCTCCATTCGGCGCTTTTCTACACGCTTGTCGCTGCCGTTTGTTATTCGGCCGCCATGCTCCCGCCGATCGGATCGATCGTTTTCCGCTTGTCTTACCGTACCGTCATCCTGTTGATTTTCATAGCCATCATCGTAAAAAAAGACCTCCCGTTGGCCGCGCTCCCGTTGATCGGCAAACATTTCGAAAAAGGTTTTCCCTGAATTAATTTGATGACTTTTCCATTTCATTTTTTTAAATAAGCTATAAAGATACAACTAATTCGTAAAAACCAACCTGTCAAAGAAATTTTTTGCGGCGAAGTTACAAAAAATATTGTACCTTTGCGGCCATTATGCGTAAGATGTTTACTAAGATTGGCCTATGGATACAAAAGGTGATCGATTTCACCTATCCGGTTTTCAGGCGTTTCGTACCTGTTGAGATATACCGGTATGGCGTTTGTGGCGGCGGTAATATCGTATTCGACTGGGTGTTATATTTTCTGGTCTATAATGTCGTTTTCAAAGACAGCCTCTTCGATTTGGGACTTGTCGTCTTAAGTCCTCATATCGCTACGCTCGTCGTTATCTTCCCGATCACGACTTTTTCCGGCTTCCTGCTTCAGAAGTATGTTACCTTTACGGAATCGGGCTTGCGCGGTCGCGTACAGTTAGTCCGTTATACGATCATCGTCGTTGCCAATCTTTTCATAAACTATATCGGCTTAAAGTGTTTTGTTGACGGACTGCATTTTTATCCCACGCCGTCCAAGATGATTATCACTGTTTTCACGGTAATTTGTAGCTACATAGGTCAAAAAAAATATACGTTCAAAAACTGAAAAAACTGTAATTATCACAAATATTTTAAGGAAAACTTTGATGGTAACATTTAATTTTGTACTTTTGCGACGGTGTAATTAAATAGATTTATTGAAAAATGGAAAACAATTGGTATGACAATTTTATGGACGAACTTCACAGGAAGTATCCCAAGAGGACGCAATTATCAAATGCATTAATGGAGCTGTTGATTATCGAACGGGAAGCGGTCTATCGAAGATTACGAAGAGAGGTTCTGTTCCCCGTTAATGAGATTGTAAAAATTGCCTCCGCATGGAATATTTCTTTGGATGAGCTTATAGGTATTAATTCAGGGCAAGTTACTTTTCAGTTGCAAATGATTAACTATATTAATCCATCCGAAGAAGAATTGAATTACCTTCGGTTTATCGTCCAGTCAATCAGTAGTTTGCAAAAGTATCCCAGTACTGAATTCATGGATATCTGCAACAAATTGCCCCGTCAACTCGTTGCAGGCTACAAGTTCTTGAATCAGTTCTATCTATTCAAGTGGCTTTACCAGTATGGCAATGAGAAAGAGATCGTTCCATTCTCGAAAATTATCACCTCTAAGGAGAAACAGCAAGTGGATGATGCCTATTATAAGGCAATTAAAAATGTACCTAACTCAAATTTCATTTTGGACGGCAAGATATTTGAATATTTAATCAACAATCTCAAGTATTTCTATTCCATCCGGATGATTACAGGGCAGGAAAAAGAACAAATCAAGGCTGAACTGCATGAATTGCTGGGATATTTGATGGAAATTGCCATCAATGGCTGTTATCCCGAAACGAAAAATAAAGTAAATCTTTATATTTCACAGCTTTGTATTGACACAAATTACAGTTATACCTTTTCGCCTGAAGCCAAGGTTTGTTTTATTCACGTATTTGAGAAATACGAAATTTATACGTTCAACTTGGAAATGGTCACCAATTTCAGGAAATGGATGCAACTGAAGAAAAGGTCGTCCACCCAAATTTCGGAAGTTGACGAAAGAAGCCGTATTGAGTTCTTTACTAAACAATATCAATTAATAGAGAGTTTATAATCATGAAAAAGTTTTTTTTAACGATTTGTGCGCTAACGATCGTATTAAGCGCACTTGCACAGTGGGCGCCGGCAGGCGACAAGATCAAAACGCAATGGGCGGAGAAAATTGATCCGCAAAATGTATTACCGGAATATCCGCGACCGCTGCTCGAACGCACGCTGTGGACAAACCTGAACGGTCTGTGGGACTATGCAATCACCCCGCGCGGAGCGGCCGAACCGGCCAGTTTCGACGGCAAAATACTGGTCCCTTTTGCGATTGAATCGGCGCTTTCGGGCGTAATGAAAGAGGTAGGCGAACAAAACGAACTGTGGTATAAACGCGAATTTACCATCCCCTCCACCTGGAAGGGCAAGCAAATCATGCTCAACTTTGGCGCCGTCGACTGGAAAACGGATGTGCTGATCAACGACATCATGATCGGCTCGCATCAAGGCGGTTATGCTCCTTTCGCGTTCGATATTACACCGTTCCTGGCCGGCAAATCTGTACATAAATTAGTGGTACGCGTGTGGGACCCGACCGACAGGGGCTTTCAACCCCGCGGGAAACAGGTCGTCAGGCCTAACGGTATCTGGTACACGGCTGTGACAGGTATCTGGCAAACGGTCTGGTTAGAACCGGTTGGGGCCAACCATATTACGGCCGTTAAAACGATACCCGACATCGACAACGGCGCTTTAAGCGTAACCGTCGCCACCTCGAAAGCCAATCCGACCGATATCATTGAGGTAACACTGCTGGACAAGGGAAAGACGGTCGCCTCCGCAAAAGGCATCTCCTGCCATGAAATCCGCATGGCTGTCCAGAATCCTACGTTATGGGATACCGAAAATCCGTATCTGTATGATCTGAAGATAACCGTTACCGCTGCGGGTAAAGTAGTGGACGAGGTAAAATCATATACGGGGTTTCGTAAAATATCAGCCCGTCGCGATGCGAGCGGCATCTTGAGGATGCAGTTGAATAACAGGGATTTATTTCATCTTGGCCCGTTAGACCAGGGCTGGTGGCCCGACGGCCTCTATACTGCTCCTACGGACGAAGCGCTCCATTACGACGTCAAAAAGACAAAAGACTGGGGTTTCAATATGATTCGGAAGCATGTGAAAGTAGAGCCGGCACGCTGGTATTACCATTGCGACCGGGAGGGTATCCTCGTCTGGCAGGACATGCCGAGCGGCGATATGGGTAACCAGTGGGGCGCCCGTCAGTTCGGCGCGGGTACGGACAAGGTACGCACACAGGAATCGATTGACAATTTCTATCAGGAATGGAAAGAGATAATGGATCTGTGTATCTCGAATCCCTCGGTCGTCGTTTGGGTACCGTTTAATGAGGCATGGGGACAGTTTGATACCGAAAAGGTGGCCGACTGGACAAAAAAATACGACCCGTCCCGTCTGGTGAACCCGGCAAGCGGCGGCAATCACCGCAATTGCGGCGACATCCTGGATTTACATAACTATCCGGCGCCAAGCATGTTCCTCTACGACGCACAACGGGTCAACGTGCTGGGCGAATACGGAGGCATCGGTTTGCCTTTGGAGAACCACCTGTGGTGGAACCAGCGCAACTGGGGCTATATCGAATTTCAAAATGAACAGGCGGTAACCGCCGAATATGTGAAATATGCCAAACAACTGCAGGACCTGGTGAAACGCGGCTTCTCCGCCGGCGTTTATACGCAGACCACCGACGTTGAAGGCGAAGTGAACGGCCTGATGACCTACGACCGCAAAAGAGTAAAAATTATAGAGCCGGAGGTGCGCAAAGCCAACCAGGACGTCATCAAAGAACTCAACCGGTAGAACCGGTAACGTTGTTGTCCGCTCTTTGAAAAAACGTTTGTCCCTTTAGGGACATCATATGGGTAGAAAATGGATGCCTCCACAAGAAACGTGCCGTCAGGTACGAAATGTGTATGTTAGATATTGCGTACCTGACGGCACGCTCCATTGGACTAAATCCGGTTTTCTACCAATATTTGATCCCGAACGGGATCATCTTTCTCCGTCCATTCGGATTTGTAATCCGAATGTCTTGAGTATAAGGATTTATAATCCGCTTTGAATTTTTTTCGCATTACAAATGCTTATACTCCAACCTGCTTAATTACAAATTAAGCAATACGATAAAGTATTTATTAGAGGCGTAAAATGATCTATTGATGAAGACAACATTTTTTACTGTCCTGTTCCTTTTGCTGCCGGGAGGCTTCTTCCTTGCGGCACAAACCGCACTTCCCGACAGCAGACGGCACTCATCCGAATTATATATTTATAAGGTATCAGCCGATCATTTGCGGCAACTGAACCTGAAAGATCAAAATCCGGATGAAACAATGCTCCGGTCGCCCGTCACAAGTTACGACCGCGACGAACCGCTCCCGCCGCTCCCGCGCGGTAACTACCTCATCGTAGGCGCAGAGGGCAACCGGCTGGTTTTCAGCGACCATACGGTGGACGATATCTATTTCAAACTTGTTCCCGGCGAGCAGTTCAGGCTCTGCCTTTATGATTCGACAGGCCATATTATCCGTGATGCGAAAGTCAGGTATGGCGCGCAACGGGTTAAGTTCGACCCGGCTACCGAAACATACAATTGCAGGAAAGTGAAAAACGAAAAAGTGATTGAGGTCAATAACGCCGGCGTGTATCATTACATCGAGATTGAGAAACAAAACAACTACCGTTCCTATTCGACGAATAACCTTTTCAGAAAAAGCAGGTGGGTCGTACAGCGTAATGTGCGTTCATTGATTTATGGCATAGACCGTCTCTTCCATCCGGACAGGCGACCGGTTAAAATCAAATATACAGGGTTCGTCGTTTTTAATAAACCGGCGTACAAACCCGGCGAGACGGTGAAAATGAAGGCGTACATGACTGGAGTGAACGGACGGTTGTACGACAAGCCTCTGAACATCAGGATGCAAGGGAGTTATCCGGTAAGATTGGATACGACGCTTATCAAAAATCTTGCGCCTTATCGTCCCGGTATGTTTCAATATGAATTTCAACTTACCGGCGATCTCAACCTGACCTTAGACTGCAACTATACCATCTCATTGCAAACAGACAACAAAAAGGATAATGAACTGAACGGCAACTTCCGTTATGAAGAATATGAGTTGAAAAGTACACGGTTTTCGGTCGTAACAAAGAAGAAGGAATATGCGGCAAGCGATTCGGTCGTCCTCCAACTGAAGACGACCGACGAAAATGAAATGGCATTGTATGGAGGCAAAGTAGAACTGAAAGTCACGCCCGGCCCGCAGATTATTGATATGCAAAACATGAACAGTGAACAGTCGGCGTTCATTCCCGATGTTTTATGGACAGAGACTGTCGAGATGGACGAGGTAGCGGAAAAAGAAATCACCCTCCCCGATTCGATCTTCCCAACCGGCATTTCATTTTATTACGAAGTGAAATGTACGTATCTGAGCGCCGACAACGAAAAAAGAGAGCAGACCGTCACGCTGTTCAGGAATGCCAATGACTATATCATTGATTTTTCTTTGGACAAAGGGATGCTTACCATCAACGAACTGCATAAGGGAAGTCCGCAACCATCACAGGCGACCATCCGGATGCTGGACGGAAAAGAAATAACCATCAGCCTGCCCTGCCGGTTAGCCGTACCCTGGATAGCCTCCTCCGTTGAGGTGAAAACAATCCATTCGCATGGCGCATACGCCCTTGGAGATATTAAGGAAGAGCAACTTGGTTATCAATTTCACCGCCTGAACGATTCGGTCGTCCTGAAAGTCGACAACCCTGCGCAAATACCTTTCTGGTACACCTTGCGCAAAAACAGCAAAGAGATAGCCAAAGGCTATACAACCCATCTGGATTATGCGGTCAAAGACAATGGCAGGGACGGATACGCAATGCAACTCGCTTATCTTTTCGGGAAAGAAAGATACATCGAAAGCGCATTGCCGCAGTTGAAGAAAAATATGACGATCGACGTAACGACGCCAACGACTGTTTATCCGGGTCAACAAACGACGGTTACTGTGTCGGCGTCCGACAAAAAAGGCAAACCCGTTGAAAATGCAGACATTACAGCCTACGCCTTTACCTCCAAATTTCAAAACTATACCGTGCCTTCCCTCAGTATTAAAGGGAAAAACCGCTACGCCAAACCATTTTCAAACAGGCATTATCAGTTGGATGAAAAAGGCATCCAAAAGCAACCGGCCGACATGACATGGACGCACTGGCGACACGCCATGTCACTCGATACCATTGAATACTATAAATTTCTGTATCCCGACATTTACTATTCCTATTCCGAACCAAGCGCTGACGGGACGACGCAGATCGCCCCGTATGTCGTCATCAACGGCGCTTTGCAGGGGGTACATCTTCTTTGGATCGACGACCGGCTGCATTATGCCAGACAGGCCGAGCAGTACGACAACTACCTGTTTCGCGTAACGCCCGGCGCCCGTAAACTGCAGTTTCGTACCCACAGTCACGATGTGACAGTCCATAACGTTTTGGTAAAAGAAGGGATGAAAACGATCCTCTCGTTCGATGCATCAATACCCTATTCCAGGGATAACATGTACAGCGATTCGACGCCTCCGTCAACCATCGCCAAAGGATTTACTTCATTCGTCCTCGTATCCAAACCGCTGAAAAAGCAACAACAGGGGATGTTCAGCCAAAAGGAAACGGACTACCTGTCAACGCAATTGATTACCATCGACAACAATTTCGGCAAACTGATACTTCCCAAAGAGATCAATAAATCCCTCGATTTGCCTGTCTATATCAACGCCGGAAATATCAATTATTTCCTTAATCCACGGGAGCGTACCCAGTTTGACCGTACGTTACGCGCGCAGGTGAATCTTCCCGTTTTAGCGGGGCCTTTCCCTCACCGGCAAGTAATGAACGGCATGGCGGACATGGCAACCCTCATCGTCAACCGTCATCCGCTGGCTACGATTCCAATCGAAGGAGGTTATCATTATACGGTAACCGAAAATCTTCAAAAAATGAAAAGTTGGAGCCGGTCGCCGCTCGCAAAACATGCCCGGTCTTTCACGCCACAAGTTGATTTCAACACCCGGTTCATACAGGAAGACGATATCCATCACTATTTCAATAACAGAATCATCGACCTGCTAACGAGCGGTTCCGGTCTGATCAGTTCCAACACAGCCGGGATAAATGCCTGCCGGTTGAAACTGCTCCTTGACGCCGATCAGGACGGCTCGCTACCTAAACCGGCGCTCATCCTGTTAGTTCCGCAAAATGAAACGGGTATGACGGATTATAGACTTTACTTGGGCGCATCCCGCCAATTCACGGGTTTGCGCGAAGGTCAGATGACTGTTCATCTGATTTTTGGCGACACCACCTCCTGTTCCGCAACGGTTCATCTATTCAAGGACGGGCAAAACTACCTGAAATTGGATACTATCCGGCGGGATGACGATAAGACAATGGCTGTCAACGCCTTCCAATTAGCCGAACAACGCATGAAGACTCCCTCGCACGACAATTTATCTTCAAGTACAAAGGAAGAGGTTAATGTCTTACCGCTTCAACAAAGCATTTTGTTCAATAGTGAGGAGGCCGAAGAGGGAAGCGTTACTGGCACGGTCAAGGATAGCGAAGGGGAATTGCTTGTCGGGGTTACAGTTACCGTGAAAGGTAAACTTGCTGGCGCTATGACAGACCTCAACGGACGTTTCACGCTCAACGGCGCTTCGGCAGGCGATCAGTTAGTTTTCAGTTATATTGGTTTCAGATCTGTTGTGGTCGACTATGCCGAAGGATACGATTACAGCATTGTCCTGGAAGAAGATACACAAGCGTTGGAAGAAGTCGTCGTGGTGGCTTTTGGGACGAGAAGACGGTTGGGCTTAGCAGATGGAATGTTTTCCCCTGAACCGCCATCTTCTCCTGTTATGGCACAACGATTACTTGAAAATAAAATGGCCGGTCTGGCGGGTAGAGGCCTTTCGGGCACGATAGAAGCGAACGCTCCTCCGTTGATCGTTGTAAACGGCCTGCCCTACAACGGTTCATTAGATGATTTTGACCCGGACGATATTATTTCAGTCAATTTGCTGAAAGACAAAAACGCTGTTTCGGTCTATGGCGCCGGAGCGGCCAACGGCGTCATCATGATACAGACCAGGACCCCTGTTGCAAAAAAACAGGAATACGGGTTTGAGGGGTTTGAGGCCGGCAACAGCATGCGCCGTAATTTCCACGACGACGCTTTCTGGCAGCCGGCGTTGAAAACAGACGCACAGGGAGAAGCCTCCTTCGAAGTGACCTATCCCGATGACATCACCAACTGGCAAGCCCATTTCCTGGCTGTCGGCAACCGCAGGCAAGCCGACAAGAAACAAATTAACATCCGTTCGTTCAAAGCATTAACAGCGCACCTTTCCGTGCCCCGTTTTGCTATTCGCGGCGACAGCCTCCAGGCGATCGGCAGGATCGCCAACCACCTCAACGAACCGATCGAAGCGCTTCAAATCATCACCCATGCAGGCCGCCGGCAAGAGACCCCCGTCCACCTGTCGACATCCCATATAGCGTATATACCCCTGACAGTCACGGAGAGCGACAGCGTGACGCTCGCTTATTCCTTTTCGCAGCCAAACGGATATTTTGACGGCGAAGAACGCTCATTTCCTGTCTTTGAACCGGGCATGCTGCAATCTTTCGGGTCGTTCAAACTTATCAGCGACACGGCAACGGCCACCTTTGAAGTCAACCCCGACCTGGGTGCTGTTACCATCCATGCCGAAGCGTCGAGTTTGGATGTTTTCCGGAGGGAGATCGACAAAATCGACCGTTATCCCTACTATTGCAACGAACAGATGGCTTCGAAGATAAAAGTATTGCTTGCGAAGAAAATCATTTCCGCCATGCTGAACGAACCTTTTAAGGAAGATGATAAAATACGGAATCTGATCACGCGCCTCAACAACAACCGCAACGCCGACGGGATGTGGGGCTGGTGGAACAAAAGCCTCACGGAAGGATGGATCACCGGTCAGGTTATCAATGCAATGCTGGATGCCGAAAAGGCGGGATACAGGACACGCATCGATACCGTCAAACTGCGTTCCGTCTTGGAACGGGAACTGAAAGAGGGCATAGCATCCATCCCGCTGCTGGCTTCGCCCGATAGCGCCGTTGTGAAACAGGAACTGCTCAACCGGCTGGTCTTACTGAAAAAACTGAACGCCCGCATCGACTTCGCGGCTTACCTGACCCTCATCAACCATCATTTTCAATCCGTTACCCTGAAAGAAATGGAATTGTATTCCCTGCTTGGGATGAACGAAAAAATAGATACGGATACGCTGTTCCATTACGCGCGGCACTCGATGCTCGGTTCCCTGTTCTGGGATACAATGCCCGACGGTCCCAAAACATTTACTTTCCGCTCGCCCGCCACCCAAACGGTTGAGAATACGCTCACAGCCTACCTCATCCTGAAACGCATGGGCGGATACGAAAAGGAACTGGAAAAAATCCGTAACTACTTCTTTGAATGCCGTCACGAAGCCTCCTGGCAAAACACCTATCAGTCAAGCCGTATCATCGAAACAATCATGCAGGACATGCTCGATGGCAACGCAACCTTTTCGGAAGTTACCGTGTACATCAACGAAAAAAGTATTACTGCCTTTCCCTACACCGAAAAAATTTATACCGGCCAACCGATAAAAATCAGAAAAGAAGGCATCTTTCCCCTTTTTGTCACAGCCTATCAGCAGGAATGGAACCCGAATCCCGCTCGGGAATCATCCAAAGGCTTCACCGTCCACACCTTATGTCAGGGGGACGGAGGAATTGACATAACCGACACCATCGCCACCCTTACAGCAGGCAAACCCGCCTGCCTGGAAGTAACCGTCACCACTGACACCGACGCCGATTACGTTCAAATCGAAGTTCCTATCCCCGCCGGTTGCAGTTACGAATCGAAGCCTGCCGGCTTTTACGGCAAAGAAGCGCACCGCGAACATTTCAAGGAGAAAGTAACCATCTTCTGTAACCGGTTACACAAAGGTGAACACCGTTTTACGATCGAACTGATGCCGCGCTTCTCCGGGAAATACACACTCAATCCCGCCAAAGCGGAGTTGATGTATTTCCCCGTCTTTTACGGAAACGACATTGTAAAAACTATAATTACCGATTTATGAACAATGTAGCAACCGGTATAAC
>Ga0099364_10013613_pt1 | contig 10898 bp, 8 predicted proteins | sample TergutTh196P3_FD_73070 | JGI IMG/M metagenome (GOLD analysis project Ga0099364, IMG submission 73070) | Microcerotermes parvus P3 segment gut microbial communities from Pointe-Noire, Republic of the Congo - Th196 P3 | ecosystem: Host-associated > Arthropoda: Insects > Digestive system > Gut ... | reverse complement strand
CCAAATACATGGCATCGTGTATCATTATCGTTCAATCAACGTGCTTTGAAGATATACATTGACGGTGTGAGAATAGTCAATGTGCCTAACATGAAAAATGGCTCCAATTTTTACCTGTTTGGAAGGGAAGGTATTTATATTAAGAATATCCGTTTAGCCAAAGGCGCCGTACCCCTCTACGACCGTATGTTGACCGACGGCAAATTCATCACCTACGGCATCACGTTTGATGTAGGCAAAAGCACGATCAAACCCGAAAGCATGGGCGAAATCAACCGCATCGTTACGTTGATGACCGAAAACCCCGAACTTAAATTTTCAGTCGAAGGTCATACCGACAGCACAGGCGCTGCAGCTACCAACCAAACCCTGAGCGAAGCCCGCAGTCAGGCGGTAGTAGATAAGTTGGCAGAAAATGGCATCGCCCGCGACCGCCTCAACGCCGCAGGCAAAGGACAAACCGCGCCGATAGCCGATAATGGAACCGACGAAGGCAGAGCCAAAAACCGTCGGGTGGAGTTTGTGAAGATTTGACAGTACATTTAAATTTTGCCGGTATAAAAAAATATCTTTGCGTTAACGCATACAAGCGTCAGCGCGAATGTTATAGTAAAATGTTTTTTTGTACCTTTGCGCTGTATCACTTTATTTTGTATGCCATCAGTGTATCGCCGTGACGGATATACAACACGCCATCATGTATGACAGGATGCGGCCAGTGCTGATTAGTACCTAATGTCACTTCAAAACTACTTACTAATTCGAATTTGTCCGGGTTGGGTTTCACTAAATTCATGGTTCCTTTTTCGCTGTAACAATAGAGCATTCCGTCGGCATAAATCACGTTGCATGGCGCCATTTCGCTTACCTGGTACTTTGTTTCGCCTGTTTTCCAGTCCACACAAAACCAAAACCTGTTATTTTGTCCGGAAGAGTAAATATAATCGCCTAACTTGATGGCGCCACCCATCTGGTTATCTAAAGCTTCGTTTTTCCAAACCAGTTCAACGGCTTTGCCGCCATCTATTAGCCGAAGCATCAAGGAGCCTCCTCCGCCTCCGGTAGAAGAAAGTATCATACCATCGCTGTAAAGCGGGGTGTTGGCGTGCACGCTGTATTGGGTTTTTTGCGGATACGACCACAGTTTCTCGCCTGTATCAGCGTTAAATGCAAGAATATGCTCATGTGAGTTAGTCACTATTATAGGTACGGAATAGCCTGTGATATATTGTGGCGAACCATAAGCTGATGGCGTGCCTTCGCCCTGCGACGACCATATCAATTCTCCGGTATTTTTGTTCAGCGCTACCATATTGTGCACTTCGCCACCCGGATGCATAAAAAGTTTTTCATCTATAATTAATGGGTTCTCAGTTATACCAAACTGAAGACTTTTACCATCCAGATCATTCAACAAATCCTTTGTCCATATCAAGTCGAGTGTCGTCTCGTCCATACAGTAAAGATTGCCCAGCGCGTTGAAGATATATAGCTTTCCATCGTTGATACAAACTGACGATCGCGTACCGTTCCAGTTTGTATTCCACTCCTTGCCTATTTCTTTCTCAATAAGCAGGTTTCCCGACCTGTCAAACACATAAAGCATGAGCACATCGTCATGCATGCCCGTAATATAAATTTTTCCGTTGGCAATAGCCACAGAGGTATGACCTTCGCCTAATCCGTCGAAATGCCATAACAGTTGCGGCCCGCCGTCGGGCCATACTTTCAACAAACCGGTTTCTTTATAGACGCCATCACGTCCTTCACCGCGCCATTGTGCGTTCTCGATAACCTGAACCTTTTGACGGCAGGAAAACATCATGACAGTCAATAAGACTAAGACTGTAGAGGTAAACAAATAATTTTTCATCGTACGTTATTTTTAGAATTTTGGCGCAAAGGTATCATTTTTATTCAAAAAAGTAAAATCGGAAATAAAAAAGCAGCAATTAAGCTTAAAAACTGGGTACGCGGACGTCCCGTCCGCATTCTCTGAGGGCGGACGTCCGCGTACCCAGTAAGAGAAAACGGGAATTTTTATCAAAGAGCTTACAGGAAAGTCTTCTCAATAAATTGTTGAAAAGCCTCTTTATATTGCTCGCCAATGGGGATGTACACATCTTTATCGAACACGATACGGTTGCGCTCGATGATGTTTATCCGGTTCAGGTTGACGATATAGGAGCGGTGTACCCGCATGAACTGGCGGGGCGGGAGTTTCTCTTCCAACGCTTTCATGCTCAACAGCGTCATGACAGGTTTGTTATCGGTAAGGTGAATACGCACATATTCGCGCATGCCCTCGATGTATTTTATTTCGTTGAAACGAATACGGACGACGCGGTATTCGGATTTTACGAATAATCCTTCGTCGTTTCCCGAAAGTATGTCCGTCGTTAGCTTACTGTCGGCATTATGCCGTTTCAGCGCTTTGTTGGCGGCTTTCAGAAACGCGGGATAACTGATGGGTTTCAAGAGATAGTCGACCGCATCAACACGAAATCCTTCAAGTGCATACCGGTCGTAGGCCGTCGTGAAAACGACCATACATGGATGTTGTAACGACCGTACCAAGTCCATGCCGTTCAGGTGCGGCATGTTGATGTCTGCAAAAAGCAGGTCGGGCTGCTTTTCGTTAATTTTTTCCAACGCTGAAATCGCATCTTTATAGCCTCCCAGCAGTTCGAGGAACGGCGTTTTTTCGATGTAGGAACACATTTGTTTGAGCGCTAACGGCTCGTCGTCAATAGCAAAACATCGCAGGTTCATGTGATGGGTATTTTCAAGTTTACAAGATAGAAATTTTCCGAGAGCTGAATGTCGAGGATATAGTTGTCCCTGTAAATCAAATCCAACCTCTTCTGCACATTTTCAAGTCCGATGCCTGTGGTTTCGGTTTGATCGGATGTATTATCCCACCGGTTATTGAGAACGCTGAATGTCAGGCGGTCGTTTTCAACGGTGAACTTGATTTTTATCAACGAGCGTTCGTGGGTATGTACGCCGTGTTTGAAAGCGTTTTCGATAAAGGATAAAAAGAGTGACGAAGGTACGGCGATGTGCTCTGTGCTGTCGGGGTATTCGGTTTCAACGATTAGATTGGCTTCGTCGTAACGTAAACACATCAGTTCAATGTAGCTTTCTATGAAATCAATCTCTTTTTTCAACGACACATTTTGCATATCACATTCGTACAGGAGGTAACGCATCAGGTACGACAATTTGATAATGGCGTTTTTTGCCTCTTGCGCATTGATATCCACCAAAGCGTGGATATTGTTGAGCGTATTCATAAAAAAGTGAGGGCTTATCTGGTGTTTCAAAAAAGCCAATTCGGTGTAATAATATTGCCGTTCTTTTTCCGTCTGCAGAATCTTTTCCTCGCTCCAGCGCACAAACGATTTGATGCCGGTGTTGAATCCTATCAGCAGAAAAGCTATGATAGCCAAACCGAAGTTGAAAAATGGCAACGGCGGCCTCCCTGCCGCAAAACCACCCGGTGGCCTTAACATGCCAAAAGGGGGAGGAAACACGCGACCGGACGGCGGAGGCGTTCCGGACCAGGGTGGTAGTATTGTGCCGGATGGGGCTTCTGAGTTGGCAGGGTTTGCACCAGACGGCCAAGGCTTTAGTTCCTGGCGTACGATTTCTAAAAGGAAACCGGAAAGGTATACAATGGTTATTGCTAATAGAATACAAGTCACAACGTACCACAGATATTTTTCTCTGAACAAAAGTTTTGGCACTAACAGGTAGTTGCTTGCTAAAAAAGTCAGTACAAGTGGTACTAATCGTAACCAGTCATACCAAACTCCTTTCCTCCCAAAATTGGTATAAACGCCCAGAAAAAACGGGATTCCCAATGCTGCAATCAAGATAATCACATAGAGCGAAAACTCAAACAAACGTAAGTGTTGCATCTTGTCGGCAGGCGATGACAGTTTGGATAGCGAGCTTTTATTCATAGTTTTTTTCATCAAAAGTACTGTTTTTTTTTATTATTCATAAACGCTGACGTTTATTCTTGCAACGCTCATTGCGGTGAAAATACCAAAAGCGTTTTGTATATAACTGACAGGATTCGCCAGGTCGGAAGCGCTGATACGCTCGTACAGTTCTGCGTAATCCTTACCGACGCGGTAGATATATATCCTGTGGGTGCCTGTAGAACGGAGTTCGCGGGTCGAAATACTGTACGAATCGCCCTTGAAAGGCTGCATCATGCGATACCTGAAAACACCCATTGATGGCATGTCGGGATTGTTCGGACTTTCGATATATACCTGATAGAAACTGTCATCAGGGTCGTCCCACGAAACAATAACCTGTGTTGTATCTGAAAAATCCCACATATAGGAGGTTGATAACGCAATGGATTGAGGTTCAACAGTTAATGATCGGATTGGAGAAGGAATAGTCGTCGTCGCCTCAATATTTTTACCGTTGTGGGTGAATTTCAGATTATATTCCTGTCCTTCCCTGATAGAATCCCCCTCCATATGAAGGGTATAAGTACCGGATGAAGTTTCCGTCAGTTCGATATTATTAACGAATACATTCAACCGACTGACAGGTTTTGACAACTTAACATCGTCCCTCATAAATTCTTCCATACTGAACACGCTAACTGTCAGGCTATCGGTCCCTTCTTGCAAGTAACATTCTACAACAGGCATCTCCGTATTTACGTCAATATCCATCAACGGCTCGCCACAACCAACTAACGTTAAAAACGTAAGGGATTGCAGTATTTTCAACGGCAGGATGCCGTTGTTACTTGTTTTTTTCAACGGCAGGATACCGTTGTTACTATTTCTCATATCCAAAATAACTTATTTTAATTGAAAACTTAATGTAATATTAGGCGTAAACCCTAACAGGTTGATATTTGTTTCCGTTATACCGGCTGTTTGGTCGAACACATATTCGCGGTACCAGACATTCGTCTTGTCATAAAGGTTGAATAATGAAACACTTACGCTCGATTGAAATATTTTGATAAACGACAGGTCGTATTTAGCCAGAAAATCCATGCGATGATAATCGGGATAGCGTGCATTGTTCTTTTTGTCAACGACCATAAAATTCATTTTTCCGCCGCTTGGCATGTCTAATGTATAAGCGCCTATAGGTTCGGTAAACGGTTTGCCAGTCGCATAAATCCAGGTAATGGAAAGTGTAAGGTCACGAATGGGTTTATAGGTAACAACCGTTTTAAATTCATGCGTCACATCTTGGTTTGCAGGGAAATAACCATCCCCATAAACTGGAAAGTTATAGCGGGTTTCGCCCAAGGTATAGGCCATCCAACCTGTCAGCTTACCGTATTTTTTTTGTAAAAGGAAGTCTATACCCCGTGAATAGCCCTTTCCTGTGTAGAAAAACTCCTGATACCCTGTATTTTCAAAGAACGACCGCGCAAATCGCAATGTATACTCGCTTAAGTTGTTCAACTTTTTATAATAAGCTTCGACGTCGAACAGAAAATCTTTTGTCTCATAACTTCCCCCCGCCACATAATGATACGCGCTACTTACCGGTACCCCTTTATTATCCGACAACAACCAGATGTCACGGCTTCCGGCCGAAATATCCTCCCTTACGATCCGGTTCACAAACTGATTGTAATAGCCGGCGGACGCTTTCAAGCTAATTTTTCGATTGACATTGTAAAAGGCCTGCAAACGGGGTTCTGCATAAACTTTTGAAGTAGCGTCGAAATACGACAGGCGGACGCCGGGCGAGACCGTCAATTTTTCGCCCATAGTCAGTTTCTCCTGCAAATAAGCCGATAGCAGATTCCCTTTATTACGCATATTCAGGATATCGACCGAATCGCTCCTTGAATAGCGGTAGTCGATGCGGTAATTGGAGTAATGCAAGCCAAATTCCAGTTTATTTTTGTTGCTTATTTTAAATTCGTTATCCAATTTCAAAGAATAATCCCACAAATTATTGTCTTCTTTTGTGTTCATGTCGAACATCACAGCGGTGTTGCCTGCAGTACTTGTGGTGCTGTTGTTCCGGTCGCGCAGACTGTAATAGTTTGAAAATGAAACCAACACATTAGAAAATAAGCGGTTATCCCAATTTCTCGACCATTTCAGGCTACTGCCGATATTCCCCCAATTGGTCTTGTCGGTGATACCACCGCTGATAAACGAACTGCCGAAGCCTTCACGGGAGTTATCCAATATGTCTTCCCCATTAAAAAAACTCAGCGAAACTATGTCGTTGTTTGTCGGATTATACGTTACTTTGGCGTTCAGATCGTAGAAATACGATTGCGGCTTTTCTTGATTGCGCATATTGAAACGTCCGCCGCCGCCCATCATCATCTGTTCCCCCTGTGAATAAACATTCGTAAATTTGTCATACATAAAACTTTGAAACGACCGTCGTCCGGCTACAAAAACCGTCCCCATCTCATTTTTGAAAGGCATTTCTGCAAAAGCGTTAAACCCTAAAAACCCGATGTCGGCGCCGATATTGAAATGTTTATCATTACCCGTTTTCCCGGCTATCTCTAACACACTCGACAGCCGTCCGCCGTGCTTGGCGTCGAATCCCCCTTTGTGTAACTGCACGCTTTTGACGGCATTGGTATTGAACGAACTGAAAACCCCCATCAGATGCTCCTGGTGATAGATAGTAAAACCGTCGTATAAGACAAGATTCTGGTCGGGCGTCCCGCCACGCACATACATGCCTGCCGACGATTCATTACTTCCCGAAATACCCGGCATCAATTGGAAGGTACGGAAAAGGTCTTTCTCGCCAAGCGCCGGCAGGTCGGCTATTTTGGCGGCAGTCGTCTGTATAACCCCTATCGACAGTTCGGGTACTCTCAACACATCCTCGCGTTTGGCTACTATCACCACCTCATCGAAAGTATATAAAGCAGGAAGCAATTCCACCAATACCTTTTCCACGTTCACCGTCGGAGACAAATAAAAATTTTGGGATTCATACCCCAAATATTTGATTACCAATGTAACCGTATCTGATGGCGCGTCGTACAAGGTAAAGTAGCCATCTATATTGGTAGTAGCTCCAATCGTGTGATTGTCAACAATAACGGTAGCAAATGGCAGGGGTTCGCCATTCGTCCGGTCGGTAATTCGTCCGGTAACAGTCAGGTTAAACCGACTTGCACTACCCTTGTATGGCAAATACCCTGGTTTTTGCCAGTCTTCGGGCAAGTACCTCTTCAATACAATAGAATAAATGCCATCATTATCAATATAATATGCTAAGTCTTTTATTTCCGAGAAAATCTCGTCAAAGGCTCTTTGGCGTGGCATTCCTACATAAAGATAATCATATCTGTATCTCGAAATCAACGTAGAATCGTATTTCAACTTCATGCCGTATTTAGTCTGAAAATCATTCAAAACCTTCAGCAAAGGCGTCTTCACGTACGATTCTATGACCAAAACAGAATCCCTTGTCTGAGCGAAGCCCGGAAAAGTCAGCATGAAATAGCAAAGTATTAATAAGCAGTATTTTTTTTGCATAGATAATAATTTTAATTTTATCGAGAATAAAACTTATTATGTCAACTCCTCCGTCCCCCTGACATAAAAAAAACAGGGTGCAAAAATACAATAAGCTAAGCGACGTCTGAAAATAAAATCAACAAACGGCCATATTGTCTCAACAAAAGGGGAAGTTTTATCAGTAAACGAATAACTCAAAAAATTTGTTCAAAGTCAATTTCGCATCCCGCAAAGATACTTACGGGAATTTGTCCACCACTGTATTTTGTACCTGCATCGTATTTTCCATCGGGTTGCAACAAATATACAACGACGCCTTTTTCTTCCTTGTACGGATAAACAACCCAATATTCGCGTATGCCGGAGGCTTCATACAGGCTGAATTTTTCGGTCAAATCATATCTTGATGTTGAAAACGACTGTATTTCGACCACCAAATCGGGAGCGCCAAGACATCCCCTTTCGTCTATTTTGGATGGGTCGCACACGACGCAAATGTCGGGTTGAACAACATTGTATATTTTTTCGTTTTCCTTTTCCCCGTTTTTAGGGAGACGTACATCGAAAGGCGCTGCAAAAACTTCGCAGTTACCTTTATTCATTTTGATGAAATTGTACAAGTTAACAACTAATTTTACACTTGTCCTTTGGTGATGCGAACTTGCCGCCGGCGCCATTATATGTATAAATCCGTCAATCAACTCCCGCATCTTATCATCAGCCCAGCTTAGATAATCGGCGTAAGTATAACGCTTTTTCAAGTCAAATGTTAATTCCATAGTCAAATCATTTTTTTAATTCGTTACAAAAGTAAACTAAATAATTCATTACTCCAAATACTTCAGATACGACATTAAATTTTTGTTCAAAGATTTGGATATGTAAAAGCGGTTTTCTACTTTTGCAGGCGGAGAAAAACACAGTAGCTAAATGGCAGAATTAGTAGATGAGGAAAGGATGTGGTTGGCGGCATTGGTTGCCGGCGATTACAAGGCGTTTGAGATGTTGTATAACAAATATCGTCGGATGCTTTATTCTTTTGCCCTGAATCTGTCAAAAAATCCTCATGAAGCCGAAGAATTGGTGCAGTCTGTCTTTGTGACCGTTTGGGAGGTACGTGAAACTATTGATCCTGAAAAACAGTTCAACGCCTTTTTATTTAGTATCGCGCGTAACCGTTTTTACAACCTGTTGCAAAAACGGGTAATCGAAAGTTGCTACGCGGATTACATTCTCCTTCAAAACAACCTGATAGATGATACGCTTGAAAAGCAGATAGAAGACAACGAAATCAACGAAATCATCCATAAATTGTTACAAAAAGTACCGGAACGACGGCAGGAAATTTTTCGCTTGCGACACGAAGAAAGCCTGTCGTACAAGCAAATAGCCGAAAAATTACGGATATCAGAGAATACAGTTGATACGCAAATACGAAATGTACTCAATTATCTGCGGAAAGAATTACCGAAGTATTTGAAGTTATTTCTCATATTAGGAATCGTATAAGAGACGTAACATGTTACGTCTCTACATGAATGGAGGAAATCGATGGCCCTTGTTTTGAAAAAAATACCTTCCCCCTTCACGGGAAATAACCATATAATTGTATTATGAGTATGAACGAAAAAAGACAACTAATACCCGGATTACTTTCAGGTTTTCTTGCGGGTTCGCTAACGCCTCGAGAAAAAGGTGAATTATATCTTTATATGATAGATGATATCTATAAGGATGAGATAATGGCATGGCTGCAGGAGCAATGGGAAATCGGGGAAGCCGGGGAAATCGAGGAAATCGGGGAATCAGCGGAATTAAAGAAATTAGTAAAACCGGGCCACATTCCGATTTGGAAGATGTTTCTCCGCTATGCGGCTGTTGTTTTGATTACTTTCGGATTGTCATGGGCAGTATTTAAGCAAACGGAAAGACATGTCGTAGTTCCTGTTGCAAATCAATCAACGCCGTTTTACACTGAATTTGTGGTGCCGTATGGTTCAAAAGGCAAGGTTATACTCCCCGACAGTTCAACCGTATGGCTAAATTCAGGAGCTCGGTTGAAATATCCGACCCATTTTGATAATCTTTTGCGCGCCGTCTATCTACAGGGCGAAGGTTTTTTCGATGTTGTCAAAGACGCACAACACCCGTTTGTTGTCAACGGCAGTGGAATAATCATCAAGGTTACCGGTACAAAATTCAACCTGATGGCCAATGCCGATGAACAAATCATTGAAACGACGTTAGTGGAGGGCGAAATTGAAATATCGGGAATTAAAACAGAGGGCGGCGACCAGGGGAGCTTGCTGTTGAAACCGGGACAGAAACTGACTTTACGAAAGGAAAATGAGCAATATGAGGTTCAAAATATTCAGGAGGCGGGGCTAATCATTTCCGGCGAAACGACCGTCCCCGCACGTATCAAAAGCGCTGATTTATTTGAAAAAGCCAACGTGGAATATACAACCGCATGGACAGAAAACAAATTGGTTTTTGTCAGAGACCGGTTCGGTGACGTGAAAACGAAACTCGAACGCTGGTATGGGGTTACCATCGATGTAACAGACCCCGAAATTTTAGAGTACCGGTTCACCGGAACTTTCGAAAAACAGACGTTTGAACAGGCGATGAACGCGCTGAGTAAAGCGGCTTCATGTAAATACATAATAGATAAAAATCATGTAATTATCTCAAAATAATATGTTTAACCATTGATTAATATGTAATGCCTATGGAAAAGAAAAACTAACAAAAATCGGGAAATGCTGGAACATTTCCCGAACCGTGTGTAAAAATAAATTTCGTAAATCAACCTTTAACACCAACAAATGTATGGATTTTTTTAATAAAAAACAAAAAGATGGGCTATTCCCATATAAAAAAAATTTTTTTCGCATGAAATTAACATGTTTTTTTCTAATGATTTTCCTGTTGCAAATTAATGCAATGGGATATACGCAAAACACTGTTGTCACTATCAAAACAGACAACATTAACTTAGAGCAGCTATTTGCTGAAATTGAGAAACAAACCGACGTCAAGTTTTTTTATCGCTATGATAATATAACCGGTAAAACGGTTAGTATCAATAGTGAAAATGTTTCTATTGAAGAAGTTCTCAATGAGGCGCTTAAAACGACCGGTTTGCATTATACCCTGATGGAAAACAACCTGATTGTCGTCGGTTCGGATTTTTTGCAGCAAGGGATTCCTGTTGCCGGAACGGTGAAGGACGCTATTGGAGAGACACTGCCGGGCGTAAATGTATCGATAAGGGGAACCACACAGGGAATAACAACCGATGTCAATGGAAAATTTGCCCTGACGGTTCCTGACGGGAACGCAACGTTGGTTTTTTCGTTTGTAGGATTTGCTTCACAAGAAATTGTGGTCGGC
>Ga0099364_10013612_pt1 | contig 10899 bp, 6 predicted proteins | sample TergutTh196P3_FD_73070 | JGI IMG/M metagenome (GOLD analysis project Ga0099364, IMG submission 73070) | Microcerotermes parvus P3 segment gut microbial communities from Pointe-Noire, Republic of the Congo - Th196 P3 | ecosystem: Host-associated > Arthropoda: Insects > Digestive system > Gut ... | reverse complement strand
CAATCGTTGTTCTGCTGTTCCAACCAATTGGCCCGGTACTTTGTGCGCGTAACTCAATTTCTCCGGAAGGTATATGTCCCTCCGATTCGAGATACTTGTCATACTTTGGGTACAAATCGCGAATAACGTTAACAGCCACAGCAAGCCACTCAGGTATACCTTCTTCTGCGATTGAAGCCTCGTCGTAGTACACTATAGTTATTCGTGTAGGTAAATAGTACCCACGCTCTTCTGTTCTTTCAACTTCATGAGCTACCAACTCAATAACTGATAACGACAATATGAATATTAACGCAATACAAAAAAAACTTTGCTTCATCATTGTATATTATGTATGTATTAAAAATTTTGGCAAAGATAATTATTTAATTTTACAACGCCAATTTTTTTTTCATTTTTCATCCTCGCATTTGTAATTCTCAAAAATTTCATCTATCTTTGCGCCTTCAAAAAAAGATTATTTTTTAATGGAATACAATTTTAAGGCAATCGACGCCAAATGGCAAAAATACTGGGTAGAAAACCGTATTTATCGGGTGGTAGAAGACACTGACAAGCCTAAGTATTATGTGCTCGACATGTTCCCTTATCCGTCGGGCGCCGGCTTGCACGTGGGGCATCCGCTTGGATACATAGCCAGCGATATATACAGCCGGTTTAAGCGACATCAGGGCTTTAACGTGCTGCACCCCATGGGTTACGATGCATACGGACTGCCGGCTGAGCAATATGCTATACAAACCGGTCAACATCCTGCTATCACTACCGAACAGAACATTAAGCGTTACCGCGAACAGTTAGATAAAATAGGTCTCTCATTCGACTGGGAACGAGAGGTTTGGACGTGCGAAGCAAGTTATTACAAATGGACGCAATGGGCATTCGTAAAGATGTTTAACTCGTATTACTGCAAAGACGAACAACAGGCGCGTCCTATAGAAGAGTTAATCAGCGCCTTCGAAATGCAGGGAACTAAAGACATGAACGTTACCGGTACGGAAGACTTATCCTTCACGGCTGATGAGTGGAAAGCCAAAACGGAAGCAGAACAGCAGGAAGTTTTGCTCAACTATCGCATAGCCTATTTAGCCGACACGATGGTAAACTGGTGTCCCGCGCTGGGAACGGTGCTCGCTAACGACGAGGTGGTTGACGGTCTTTCCGAACGCGGCGGACATCCGGTAGAGCAAAAGTTGATGCGCCAGTGGAGCCTGCGCGTTTCGGCTTATGCACAACGACTGTTAGACGGCTTGAACACAATCGATTGGACAGAATCGCTGAAGGAAACGCAGCGATACTGGATAGGACGTAGCGAGGGCGCGGAAATGAAATTTGCAATATTCAATTCACAATATTCAATAGAAATATTTACCACGCGCGCCGACACAATCTATGGCGCTACTTTCATGGTATTAGCGCCCGAAAGCGAATATGTGACAATGTTGGTCACGCCCGAATGTAGAGCTGCCGTAGACGCTTATCTGGAAGATGTGAAACGTCGCACCGAGCGCGAACGCATTGCCGACAGGCGTGTAACAGGCGTATTTTCAGGTTCTTATGCCGTCAATCCATTCAACGGCGAAAAGTTGCCCGTCTGGATTGCAGACTATGTGCTGGCGGGCTACGGAACGGGCGCTATCATGGCTGTGCCGGCGCACGACAGCCGCGACTACGCCTTTGCCAAACATTTCAAACTGCCCATTATTCCGCTGATTGAAGGTTGCGATGTGTCGGAAGCAAGCTACGACGCAAAAGAAGGCACGATGACAAACTCGGACATTCTCAACGGATTGACCGTCACTGAAGCTATTCGGGCTGCAAACAAATATATTTGCGAAAAAGGGATAGGGCGCGTGAAGGTTAATTACCGCCTGCGCGACGCTATTTTCAGTCGCCAGCGCTACTGGGGCGAGCCGTTCCCGATATACTACAAGGGCGGACTGCCATATACAGTTGATGAAGCCGATTTGCCCGTAAAATTGCCCGAAGTAGACAAGTTTTTGCCCACCGAAACAGGCGCGCCGCCGTTAGGACATGCAAAAGATTGGACATACAAAGGCTTTCCGCTCGAATTGTGCACTATGCCCGGTTTTGCCGGCTCGTCGGCATATTTTTTGCGATATCAAGACCCGCAAAACGATAAAATGTTAGTATCGCTTGAAGCAAATGCTTACTGGCGCAATGTAGACCTCTATATAGGCGGCACCGAACATGCAACCGGACACCTGATATACAGCCGTTTCTGGAACATGTTCCTATACGATATTGGCGTGGCGCAAGACGAAGAGCCCTTCAAAAAACTCATAAATCAAGGAATGATACAGGGGCGCTCAAATTTTGTGTATCGCGTGAAGGGCACAAATAAGTTTGTGTCGCTTAACCTGAAAGACAATTACGAAACCACCGAGCTACACGTGGACGTGAACATTGTCAGCAACGATATACTTGATATAGAGGCGTTTAAAAATTGGAGCCCCGATTACGCTTCAGCCGAATTTATTTTGGAAGACGGCAAATATATTTGCGGCTGGGCGGTAGAAAAAATGTCGAAATCGATGTACAATGTTGTCAATCCTGATACGATAATAGAGCAGTATGGCGCTGATACTCTGCGCATGTACGAAATGTTTTTGGGACCGTTGGAATATTCCAAACCGTGGGATACGGCGGGTATTGAGGGCGTGCATCGTTTTCTTCGCAAGGTGTGGAACCTTTTCTTTACCCGCGAGGGCAACCTCAACATTTCAGACGTCTCTGCCACTGCGTCGGAACTAAAAACATTGCACAAGACCATCAAAAAGGTAACGTCTGACATTGAGAACTTTTCGTTCAATACCGCTGTTAGCGCGTTTATGATTTGTGTGAACGAACTGCACGAGCAAAAATGCAACAAACGGGATATTTTAGAGCTGTTTGTTGTACTTTTGGCTCCGTTTGCGCCGCATATTGCAGAGGAACTGTGGCATGCGCTGGGACACAGCCAAAGCGTTACCGATGCGCCTTATCCGGTTGTAAACGAGCAATATCTGATAGAAAACAGTTTCACCTATCCGGTGTCGTTCAACGGAAGGATGCGCTTCACTATTGAGTTGCCGGCTGATATAGACGCCAAAACGGCGGAAGAAATAGTGCTTGCTACAGAAAACGCCCAAAAATGGACGGAAGGCAAGACGCCAAAGAAGGTGATTTTTGTGCCCAAAAAGATTATTAATATAGTGGTATAATATCTGTCGGGTGTTGAATTATTTTCTTTGCGCCGTTTTCAAGAAGTTCTTTTACCGGTCTGAAGCCCCATGCCACGCCTACCGGATAAAAGCCTGCTGCGGTAGCTGTTTTCATATCAACGTCGCTGTCGCCTAAATAGCATATCTTTTCGGGCGGTATCTTCATTTGTTGTGCGACAAATAATGCCGAAGCCGGGTTTGGTTTTCGTGGAAAATGCTCGCTGGCGCCGATTACTGCCTCAAACTTCCAATTTTTCAACAATACAGCACATATTTTTTGCGTTAGCATATCGGCTTTGTTTGAAATCACAGCCATCCTGACGCCTTGCGACGATAATGTGTCAAGCAGTTCGGGGATTCCGTCATACAAGCGCGTCTTGTTGATGCAGTTCTTATTGTATTCGGAAATCATACTGGCGTAGCATCTCGCAATAATATCGTCTGTTTGAGCATGTTGGGGAAGACATTGTACGACAAGGTTGTGAAGACCGCCGCCTACAAAATAACGGTATGCATCGTACGCGTGAGGAGGAAAACCGTTTTCAGCAAGCACGCGGTTCATATTGTCGGCAATATCTTCTAAAGTATCAGCCAGCGTACCGTCGAGGTCAAAAATTATAGCGCTAAAATTCATTATATACAAACACAATTCATCAATTTTTAATCCGCAAAAATATATTTTTTTTTTGACAGAACAAATTTTTTTAATAAAAAAAACTTTTTTTTTTGAAAATTGAATTTTTATATCTATCTTTGCGAAAAAAAAATAACAATGAAAACATTCTTCTTTTTAAAACTTTTTTTGTTGCCTTTTCTGCTCTATTCGCAGGAAGCAACTTACCGTAACCCTGTTGTCGCGGGCGATTTTCCCGACCCTACGGTTATACGTGTTGGCGATACGTACTATGCCGCCGGTACCTCGTCTGAATGGGCGCCACCCTATAGGCTATATGAATCCAAAGACTTGGTAAACTGGACTTATCTGGGTTCTCTGTTTAAGGAAATGCCCTCATGGACGATGGGTAGTTATTGGGCGCCGGAGATTTTCTATCGCAATGGTACATTTTTTTTGTACTACACTGCTCGTCGCAGTAGCGACCGCAGGTCGTTCATTGGCGTTGCCACAACACGCGACATACGGCAGGGCTTTACAGACCATGGACTATTGATAGAATGGACCAACGAAGCAATAGACGCCTTTGTCAATGAATTTGACGGACGCCTCTACATAACGTGGAAGGCGTATGGTTTAGACCGTGGGAGAAACATTGAGATACTCGGCTCGGAATTGACCGACGATGGTCTAAAACTAAAAGGCGACGTATTTACGCTGTTAGTGGCAAACACGGAAGGTTGGGAAGCAGGCGGAGCCGAAGGACAATGCATAGTGCAACACGGCGATTACCTGTATATGTTCTACTCAGGCAATGCTTGTTGTGGACCGCGATGCAACTACATGACGGGAGTAGCAAGGGCGCGTTCCATGCAGGGACCGTGGGAAAGATATGCAGGCAATCCGATACTGCACGGCGGAGGACAGTGGAACTGCCCGGGACATGGTACCTTAGTTACGACGCCCGATGGAAGATACTTCTACATGTATCATGCCTACAATACAGCCACAAACGTTTTTAGCGGACGACAGGGGCTGTTGGACGAAATAATTTGGAACCCACAGACAGGCTGGCCCTCGTTTCGTTACGGCACGACGCCATCAATACAGGCTGTGGCGCCTCATTCGGGAACTGTCCAGCAACCGCTAAAGGATTTCATAGATAATTTCGATGCTAATGAAATGGGCTTGGAATGGATTTGGGATGTTTCGAAAGATAAGCCCGCATATCAAATCAGAGGCGGTAAACTTGCCCTTACCGGAAACAACACTCCGACAGGCGCTTTCTTAGGACTGAGACCACGCAACGAAAACTATACATTGCTGGCTACAGTAGATAAAGGAGCATCGCCCGCCGGAATATGTATCTATGGAACTAAAGACCAGGCTATAGGGATATCGCGTGTTGGCAACCGGTTAGAAATATGGCAGGTAGTCGAAGGAAGTCGCTCAGTGTTGGCTACTGAAGAGCTGACCGATGATCAAGAAGCGACCCTGTATATTGAAACACGATTTGGGCAGTATTGCCGCATGGGTTTCTTGCGCCAAAACGGACGCAAACAACAAGTAGGAACACTGATACATGTTGGCAACCTGCCGCAATGGGACCGTCCGCCAATGATTGGAATACAGGCTGGAGACAACGGAACCGGTATCTTTAGCAAAGTGGAAATTCAATATTAAATGTAAATTTTTAATTAGTTTTTTATATGAAAACAATCTTTTTGTTAGTTATCTCTTTGATGACAGTTGTTTTATCGGCTCAGGAAAATCCGAACATCTTTAAGTATAAGGTCGGAGCAGTCGAAGTTACTCTTCTTTCTGAAGGTCAGGGTATTGGCAGACCAGCTATTCTTCTTGGCGCTACTCCCGAAATGCTTCAGGAAGCTATTCCTGACGGCACGTTTCCTAATTCGTGCAACGCTTTTTTACTGCGTTATCCGTCAGGAAAAATGGTATTGGTAGACGCCGGTCGTAGCAGTCAGCCTCTTTTAGAGAACCTGAAATCTGTTGGCGTTTCACCCGAACAGATTAACACTGTGTTGATTACGCACATTCACGGCGACCATATTGGCGGTTTGCTGAACAGCGGTCAGGTCGTTTTTCCTAATGCTGATGTTTATATTTCCAAGCAGGAGCACACTTTCGGTCTCGGAAATGCCGGCGCCCGTAACGTTTTTGAAGCCTACAGCTCAAAGTTACGTTTTTTCGAGCCTAAAGAAATTGATGCACAGCCCGAAGAACTATTTACCGGATTGCGTACAGTCGCTGCATTTGGGCACACCCCCGGACATACGTTGTATCTCGTCGAATCGGGAAACGAAAAACTTCTTATCTGGGGCGACCTGACACACGCCATGGCAATACAGATGCCATTTCCGCAAGTAGCAGTTACTTTCGATGTAGATAAAGATATGGCGGTTGCCTCTCGAAAAAAAGTTCTTGAGTATGCGACAACAAACAAAATTACAGTTGCAGGAATGCACAACGCGTACCCCGGAATAGGGAACTTGACCAAAAAGTCAAACGGAGGATACATATATACGGCAGTAACTGAGTAACTGAGTGACTGAGTGACTGAGTAACTGAGTGACTGAGTAACTGAGTGACTGAGTAACTGAGTACTGAGTGACTGAGTAACTGAGTAACTGAAGTAACTGAAGTAACTGAGTAACTGAGTAACACTGAGTGACTGAGTGACTGAGTAACTGAAACCTGAAACCTGAAAACTGAAAACTGAAAACTGAAAACTGAAAACTATGTATCGTTTTTTCCGTCCGTTGTTTTTTATGTTTTCGCCTGAAGCCATGCACGGTTTTGTGGGTGGGCTGATGCGTTTCGTGTATTTTGTTATGCCTTTGCGGATGTTGGTTAGTAGTTTTTTTGCTATAAAAAGTCCCGCATTGGAGCGCGAGTTTTGTGGGTTAAGGTTTTCAAATCCGGTTGGTTTAGCGGCAGGGTTTGACAAGGACGCGAAATTGTTTAAGGCGTTCTCTCTTTTTGGTTTTTCGTTTATCGAAATCGGAACGGTTACGCCTAAGGGACAGCCCGGCAACCCCAAACCGCGCATATTTAGAATTGTCAATGACAGCGCATTGATAAACCGGATGGGCTTCAACAATAAAGGTGTTGATGCAGCCGTAGAACAACTAAAACGAAAGCGCAACCGCGACGTCATAATTGGCGGAAACATTGGCAAGAACACAAATACGCCTAACGATAACGCTCCGGCAGATTATTTGGAATGTTTCAAAAAATTGTATCCTTACGTAGATTATTTTACTGTAAATGTCAGTTGTCCCAACGTAGCAAACCTCAGCGAGCTGCAAAATATCAGTTCATTAACGGATATTCTGACGACTGTGTTAAACGAGCGCGACAGGCAAAATCATCGCAAGCCGGTATTAGTAAAAATATCGTCAGACATCAGCCTGGAGCATTTAGACGAAATTTTAGATATTGCCCAAAAAACCGGAATAGATGGAATTGTAGCCATCAACACTACCACCGGACGCAACGACTTGACGATAGGCAACGAACAGATAGAACGTATTGGCAATGGCGGACTTAGCGGAAAACCGCTGACACAAAAAGCATTGGAAACGGTGAGGCATATTCGACAACGTACAAATGGAAAACTGCCCGTGATAGGTGTTGGAGGAATAATGACGCCTGACGACGCTAAAAATATGCTTAACGCCGGAGCAACATTAATACAGGTATATACAGGTTTTATTTACGAAGGTCCGGGATTGGTGAAGAAAATAAACAGGGCGATAAAATGAAATATAAATTTTTGTCAAACACATGGGTAAAAGACGCTGTCCTCATAGTTATCGGAACGTTTATTTTAGCCGTAGGGATAGTATTTTTCATAGCTCCCTATAGGTTCGTTCCGGGTGGCGTATATGGTATTTCGATTATATTTCATCACTTGTTAGGTACGCCAATAGGAGTTGTGGCGCTGTGTTTAGATATTCCATTGCTGATCATTGGCATTAGGATATTAGGTAACAAGTTTGGCGTCAAAACTATTGTGGGACTTGTGCTTACGGCTGTTTTTGTCGATGTGTTAGGGCAGCTGACGGGCAACAAACCGTTGGTGGACGACGATGCGCTGCTGTCGGCTATATTTGGCGGCGTGTTGGTAGGTTTTGCGTTAGGATTGGTGTTTCGCGCAAAAGCAACATCGGGAGGCACGGATATAGTGGCGATGATTGTAAGCAAATATACCCGTCTGCCATTAGGGAAATCACTGATTTACGTCGATTCGACAATTGTCTTACTCGGACTTGCCGCGTTCCATGACTGGAAAATTCCGCTATACTCGTGGCTGATTATTTTTATAACCGGAAAAGTGATAGATATGGTGGTGGAAGGCGTCAATGTCAATAAAGTAGTGATAATTATTTCCGACAAACACGAAGAGATACGCGACAAAATAATAGTCAATATGGACCGGGGCGGCACTTATCTAATGGCGCAGGGAATGTTTGAAGGAAGCGAAAAAAAAGTGATATACACTAATATCAGCCGCCGCGAACTGCCCACGCTGCTGTCGCACATAAAAGAAATAGACCCCAATGCCTTCGTGTCAGTAATAGAAGCCAACGAAGTTATTGGCGACGGATTTAAATCAATGAAAGAGATAAGAATGAAGAATGAAGAATGAAGAATGAAGAATGAATTAGTTATCGAAAATAAAAAATCGAAAATCGAAAATTGAAAATTATTCGTATCTTTGTCGCGAATTTAAAATCAAAAATCAAAAATTGAAAATATGTTCAAACATTATCTCTCCTTTGCCTTTCGGGGCTTAATAAAATACAGGTGGCAAAATATCGTTTGCGTTGCCGGATTGACAATCGGAATATCGGCATTTGTACTTGCCGGTTATTGGTGGTATTGGGAAAATCATTTTGATAATTTTCACCCCAATGCGCGACATATCTACGGCGTCACCACTACCGGCATTGCTACGGCTGCCGATGGCTCGGCGATTGAACTCGACCAGTTGCATGGCGACGACATGAACTGGATGTTGGAAAACATTCCCGAAATAGAAAAATATTGTCGCACACAGTGGGCGCGTCTGCAATTTAGCGAAGGCGACAGAAACGAAGATGTGATGGGGTTAAGCGTCGATTCCACATTTTTTTCAATGTTTTATTCTGTGTTTCTCGACGGAAGTCATAAATACGCGCCTTATGACGGCAGCCACATTGTATTGACCGAACGCGCTGCGATGAAATATATGGGAAAAATAGACTGCGCGGGCGAAATATTTCCGGGCGCAAACAGAACGATTGCAGGCGTTATCAGGAACTATCCGTCAAACAGCGGATTTAGATTCGATTTTCTGTCGTTGTCTACTTCAGTTTTCAACAATATGGGGCGCACCACTTTTTACGCGCAACTCAACCCAAACGCGCAAGCGAGCCTCGTCAGAGAAAAGATTGAAAACCACCAAAGCGTTGCCCAGACAAGATTTCCGGGCGAAGAAAAAAAATGGTCGTTCAACATGCGGACGCTGTCGGAATTACACCTGAACTGCCGCCTCGAACTGCAAAGCCGATTCCGCAACATTAATCTGTTGGCAGTAGCCGGAATGTTGGCGCTTATCAGTTCGCTGATGAACCATTTGACGCTGTTCATAGCGCAACAGCAGCGTCGACAGCGACACAACGGCACATACAGATGCATGGGCGCAACAGGCTCGTACCTGTTTACTAAAAGTTTCATCGATTTGACGCTCCCGCTTGTTTTTGCGTTAGTGGCTTCCGTCTTTCTTATCAATTTGATATTTCCTTCTTATCAATCATATACGCAGTGGCAGGGCTACGGAGTATATGAAAACTACTTCAACAAACCGGAATTTAGCGCAATGCTGTATATGGCAGTCAGGTGGCTGGGGCTTGTCGTCGTTTTATTTTTGACGGTTGGTTCGTTGATAATTGCCGGAATGTTGTGGAAATCGGGAAAACGAACGCCATACATAATGCGACGCGGACTGATTGTCAGTCAGGTATTTGTCGGGAGTTTTTTCCTTTTTGTGGCGCTTTCGCTCTACAAGCAATTCCATTTCACACAATACAAAGACAAGGGTATTAATGTCGAAAATATCATACAGATTAATCCGGGCGGCTGGACAGGTTTTGAACGCTATCCGACTTTGAAGACGGAGTTATTGCGAAGTCCGCACATAGAAGACGTTTCCTTTACCACCACGCCGATAATCAGCGAGTTGGGCGAATGGTATTATTCGTACACAACACGAATGCTTGTTGATGAAAAAGAATACAGCAATGTATGGGCGTTTATGGTTGAGCCTAATTTTTTAGAATTTTTTGGTATGAAAATGAAAGAGGGCGACTGGATTTCGAGTGAAACGGATATAGTGATAAACCAAGCGCAAACGCATGTATTTGACGGAAATAACCCTATTGGGCAGCATATCAGAATTGCTGGCTTTGGCGAAGGAAAAATAAGCGGAATTCTCAACGATTATAATTATTCGACTATGCAGTTTTCCGTTAGAGGGCTTGTGTTTTACATACCAAAGGAAAATGAGTATAGTTTTGTTAATTACTCTTATGCCTACATCAAAACGAAGCCTGAAAACAGCGCAATGGCTTTGGAACACGTTAAAAATGTTTGGAAAACCCTACAAATCAGCAATATTCCTGAAGGAGACCAAATCATGTCACTCGCCGCAATTATGAACAAATTAACCCGTCCCGAACGAACGCTTTCTCTCATTTTTGGTATTCTTTCGTTAGCCTGTATTTTAGTGGTTTCGTTTGGCGTCTATTCGCTCATTTCAATAACTGTAGAGCATCGCCGAAAGGAAATAGCAATACGCAAAATAAACGGCGCAGAATTTAAAGACATATTGCGGTTGTTTTTCAGCGAATATATGATATTAGTGGCTATCGGCAATATATTTGCGCTAACAGCGGGCTATTATCTGATGTTGCGCTGGTTCGAATCATACGCTTATCGCGCAACGCTAAATTGGTGGCTCTTTGTTGTGGTGCTTGCAACAACGTGTGTTATTGTATT
>Ga0099364_10013611_pt1 | contig 10899 bp, 10 predicted proteins | sample TergutTh196P3_FD_73070 | JGI IMG/M metagenome (GOLD analysis project Ga0099364, IMG submission 73070) | Microcerotermes parvus P3 segment gut microbial communities from Pointe-Noire, Republic of the Congo - Th196 P3 | ecosystem: Host-associated > Arthropoda: Insects > Digestive system > Gut ... | reverse complement strand
ATGAGCGCCCCAGTTCGTCCATCGCCACTCCGTCATATTCGGCAGAGACGAACCAGTTTAGGTCTCTGTCCACAACCCCCCACTTCTCATTATGCTTGGCCGCAGCATAGCCATTAAAGAATGTGCCGGTATCTTCGTAAATCATTTTGCCAATCACGAAATCCCCTGTGGCGTATTTCCAGCCTTCAACCGTCAGTATGGCAATCCTGTCATTTGACAAATTTCCATAATCCACAATATCTTCTTTCAATAAAGCGATGCGATTGTTATCTTCGTTTATGGCAAACACCTGCTCGTTTTGCTGCACTATGGCCCGATCAGCGCTATAAGTGCTGACTTTTTCATATACGCATGGAATCCGTAATATACCTTCAGCATTGGCAATACCCCATAGTTCATTCCGACTCACTCCCACCGTCGTCCCATGGATAGCGGTCACATCGTCATAAGTGACGTTCCCCAACTTATACTCATAACGTGAACTTTCGTATAGAGCAATCAACCCCGCATCGCCTGTCCTGGCTATTCCATCCTTCAGGACATTATACGCCTCGGTATATTTACGCTCACCCAAATAAAAGTGGGCTGCTTCGTCAAAAATTTCGACCGGGGCATTTTCACGCTTCATTTGAGCATCCAGCAGTTCAATATATTTACGGCGATATCCGCTTTGGTCCATCAACTGTAAATAAGCTTCTTTAAGTGCCGCTTCCGCATCAGGCTTATAGGCAGTGTTATATCCGGCAGCTTCTTCCAATAAAGGTACCGCCAGGACGAAAATCCCGTCTTCCATGTACATCGTGGCTTGAGACATCAGCTCGAGCTGTTTTTCGCTATCAGTCTTTGCACTAAGTACCACGACCCATGCGATGCCAGCCAGGATAATACATCCGACTGCTATGAGTATCCGATTTAGCCATTTCAATGTAAGTACCTCCTATCCATAAAAAATGGTGACCAATATACCGGCGTAGAGAAACGGTGCCAATGGCAGCGTGTCCTTTGGCCCGACTTTTTTCAAAAGCAGCAATATCAACCCGGTCAATCCGACAAGTATTGATCCATACAACATCGATGTCATGACACCGCCAAAACCCAGATACAGTCCTGCCACTGCCATAAACTTTACATCACCACCACCCAATCCTTTGCGGCTGATTAAATATATCAGGAAGAATAGGCCGCCACCGGCCAAAAATCCCCATCCCGCATCCTTCAACATTACTAGGGCTACCTCTGTGTCCAAAAGCAACTTGGGCATCATCACCAGCACCCATGCCGCCATCATGGCCAGCACCAGTTTATTGGGGATCTTCTTCACTTTTATATCAAAAACTGTAGCCACATAACCCGAAAGCAGCAGCATTTCGCCCAAAAGTACCGTGAACAAATCTGTCCGCCATGCACATATAAAGTAAAAGGCGACTCCGATAATCGGGATGCCAATATAAGGCAGCAGTGGCATCAGTTTACTTTTTGTCATCTCACCAATACCCCTTCCCGCTCCCATTGAGCCATGCTTTTGTGATGACTGTCTGTTTTACCTTGAGCTTGGGTTGGAATGGTAGCGGCAATGCTCCGAATTTGTACTCAATTTCATAGTTGCTGACCAGTTTTATGTCATCATTTTCGTCGATGATTACTGTACCATCCATATCCAGGCCGTCGAGACCACCAATCACACCAAAAGATCTCAGGTACGCATCACCCGACATTGCCCCATTCGATAAATACCTGCCCACCATCGGACGCACCAGCAAGTCCGCCAATAATTTGTTGCGCGCCTCATTCAATCCATAATTCATGAGATGTTGCAAGGATTTTTTCGGATCGTCTAAAATCTCGGCTCCCGTGTCGAGGGCTCGTTCGGCCAGGGCCGGGCCATGGACTATCACATCCCCGGGGCCGGAAAGCGAGCTTATGCCGTCCATGACTTTGTCTATATTTTCTATAATCACTGCCCCTTCATTCGCCTGATTTGAAAGAGTATTCAGATTATTGGCTGCACCGGTGACCTCCAGCACATAGCTGTACATGGACATGGTATTGGCCGCTTGTGTCATCGCATAATGCACACGCGATTGCACGACAACGACATTGACGAGGGTCAGGATGGAGAAAACCAGGAGTACCAGCGGAATAAATGTGCCGATGAACTCCACCATTATGTATCCGTTTTCACGTTTCCGCATTTCAATAACCTCTATGATCAATCAACGTTACGGGCATGGTTCTGGGTGGAATGACACCATTGATACCTCTCTGGGCAAAGGGCATTGACAAAAACAACATTCGCATATCCACGGTCGTGGTTATGGAAAAGTCCGTCATGCACTGTGACATATCAAACAGACTGGCCGCCGACATTGCTGCCTCATCCGCATTTATGCCTTCTTTCTTGTTGGTTATGTTCCACGAAATCAAATCAGCCGTCCTATCCGCCAATACGTCGCCATTTTTGAACAGGAGAAAAATTCTGAGATAATCCTTATAAAACATCCCGCTATCCCGGCTCCCTTTATCGTCGTCTGGCCCGGCAGCCACTTTATTAAAAGCAGCCGCCACCCCTGATTTGAGGCTAATCGTCCATTGGTCAATCTTCAGCTTCATCACCGGCACACTGCGTCCTGGTTTATCTAGCAACTTACCCATATCCACGGCGGTTTCGGCCAAGGCATAACCCAAGCGCAGCAGCTCCCGCACGAGCGGGGCGAATTGCAAGGCCGGTGCGGCCAGGCTTGTCAGTTCAGCGTTTATATCTCCAATAGCGAAGGTCGATATATAGTTGAAGACAAAGCGGATCAAAAATATCATACTACTCACCACTGCTATATTGCTACGCGCACTTTCTTCATTGCCATGGTACAAATATTCTAATTCGGACTGGAAAAAATAGTTCATGTCCGTGCCCATGGGTATGCCGGCCATGGTCTTGGTCTCAGGGTCCGTGGTGGTGGTAAAATCGGAAAACATCTCCGAAACATAGGTCAGGAGGATGATTTTATCTCCTGCCGCAGCCATCAAATTGCCGAACTGGCTCAGGATGCTGCCTTTCATTTCATCCTTTGCCTTATTATTCGCCTTTTTCCCATCGCCCCAGTCATCACTACCGCCAAAGCCACTTCCATCCTCCGTGCCACCTTCTGCTTTATAGTACTTGGCACCCTCAGGTGTCAAAGATAGTTTTTTGTATAAATCCTGAGCCTCCTTAAGTAACTCTGCCACTTCCTTTTCTTTCTCTTTCTTTACTTTTTTGGCTTCGCTACCGGCACTGCCATAACGTTCCTCAAGCATCTTATAAAATTCGGCGTTTTTCGTTGATTCAAATGCCGAATCCTGGAACTCCTTGAACCCTCCGGGGGCCGTATATTTATATGCGGTCACATTGACGAGAAGGTTTAAAAGAGGACTAGTGCTAATGCCGGTCGGACTAGGTGTAAAGAAAAAAACATTGCCGCCATTCCTTAGATTTTCCCTCGATATGCGGGGGGCTCCCAGCGAATTACTCACCACATGCCCGTATCCAACATCATCCAAAATCCCCATCACATATCCGATATATGAGTCGTTTCCACTTTTCATCGCCGTGGCCATCGGTTCCAGTTCATATTTTAGCAGAGCGCGGTATTCATCTATGATTCCCGACTCTTTCATGCCCTCAACAAATTCCTCTGTACACTCGCCACTCTCTAACTGCTTTTCAAGATCATCAATCAACAGCGTGAGTTCCGCCTTTTTTTTATCGGCATCTTCACACAATTTAATCAAATCATCAAATTTTTTGCGATATTTTTCCAATTCATCTTTATGTTGTGATATAGCTTTTTCGAGTCCGGTGTCCTCATTGCTCTTACTGCTCCAATAGCCGCTTTCCCAGTTCCCTTCGTCATCGTACTCACCACTGACCCATCCACTCTTTATCTCTCCGCCATCGATGAGTGATTTGATGTTTTGCGTGATACCATTGTATTCGTTAGCGAAATCATCGCGCAACTCTTCATCAGCAGCAAAGTAGACAGCTATGAATTCTCCGAAGAGATCATCCAATGCCTCTAGTTGCGTTTTTATCCTATCCAAATAATCATTTACGGCATTAAAAGCAGCAAGTTCTACTGACGGGTATTTATTTATATCTTCAATCATGTTGAATATCTTCTCATACAGCTTATCTATTTCATCTATGCCGTCATCGATCTCCAGCTTGGTCTCTATCGCCTCGGCATCAGCCTTTACTTTTTTGAACTTGTCAATGCGGTCAAGAATCTCGGAAACGATGATGACAGGGACACGAAACTTTGCATATTCCTCGATCTGGCGGCGCAGCACGTCGACATTCCGGAGATTTTGGCCAACCACAGGCGTGACGGTCGTGGAGTGAACATCAGAGCCATAAAACAATTGGAATGTGCCCAAACCCCTGTCTTGGCCCTCTTCCCCAAACACGGAAAGTTTCACATACTCGCCGAGCATATCGCCCAAGATTGGATCGCTTTCCATGACCGCAAACAGGCCATAAACATCCTGTAGCATCGCATCATATTGGGTCAGCACGGAATTGGCCGCCAGTTGATTGGTATCTTGCAAGATGCTGCGTGTCGTGTGCATCCGCGACAAATCAACCGCCGTCCCGCTAATCAGCACGGCGGGAATCAAAAGCAATGTGACGAACACGGTCACGGCACCTTTGACATTTTTGATGAATCCACTGATGACTTTACTCATTTTCCTGTTACCAACCAAGTATGTCTTTGAAAACATCGCCGATCTCGTGGACGCTCTCAAACACCTCGCCCAGTTCATATTTTTCGACTATGTACTTCACGAAGTCCACGGCAATATCGATGTTTCGCACAAACTCATCACCGTTTTGTACGATGGCGGTGGATGTTACCACTATTGGCAATTCCTTGGGAAAGCCTATGAAGGATAGATCCACCGGCAGTGGCATCGTGCGTGTGGCTGTCACGATGATTTCTTTATAAACCAAGCGGTTGACGATACCGAAGTCCACCGTCAGCTCGCCGGTTCTTACGCTGATACCGCTTTGTTCGACCTTTTGGACAATGATTTCCGCCTTGTCGGCGTCATCCTTACCCGATATGATGGTCTTTATGATGGATACATATACATTATCCAGTGCTCTTTTGTCGCTCTCCCAATAGTACGTCATTGTATCGGCATCATAAAACAGCCAGGTGTCACTCTTTTCGCTGGCTAACGCCGTTGCCGCATATTGAGTGGCTCTTTGCAATGCGGCACGGGTAGGCATAAACATGGAAAGCAACACCAATCCGGCGAATATCATCATCATGATGGGAAAGAGAATAGCCGCCTCGACAACTGCCAAAGCATTTTGGTCATACCAAAGGCCCTTCATCATTTTCAAGACGGCCACCCCTCGACAAACCTCTCGGAAACGGAGCTAAAACCCACTTCCCGACCCACTTTCAACATTCACTCCCGTAATAGTCTCCCACAGTTCGGCAAGCCACTCACGCAAGAGGAACATAAGTGCTCCCACTAACACAACTCCCACGAGAATGATCAAGACTACTTGGACAACTTCCAAACCATTTTCGTCTTTCTTAAAATCTTCAACGAACTCGATGAAAGCCATATACGCCATTGTTGGAAGAACAGATATCTTTTGCCACATAGGTATACCCTCCTTTCTTCTGTTTTTATGTCAATCGCTATAAACCGCCAAAGTTTAAAGCGACAGGCACCATAATCATTATTAGGATGGCGGCGAACAATAACATTGTCGGTATCAACAGTTTGGAATTGGCCTTTTCAGCGTCACGTTTCGCGGTATGCCGCCGCTCCTGCCACGCCTCTTTTGCCATATCTTTTAAGAGTCCACCTATTTCTGTATTGCCCTTGGACAAATTCTGCATAATCGCCGATGCCAGTTTGGTGGTTTCTTTGTTATTGCAACGTCCGATAAACGCCCCGTATGCGGCTTCCGGACTGACCAAATTACCCCTTTCCTCTGCCGTCTTTTGCATTTCCTTGTATAATTCAGTATCCTGGCTGTAAGCCGTCTCATGCCACGCCCTGTCCATGATCATACCCGAAGACACAAGCAATGCCAGTTTCGAGACGACATTAGGTAATTGCCTGCCAATGGCATCACGGCGCTTACTCAACCTGCTCCTGATACTGTCATAAAGGGAATAAACAAGTGTCACGACAATCGCAGTGCCAAAAACGAGAATCATGATTCCAATCTCGGCATATCCGCCTCCAATAAGCAAAGCACCCAAAAGCAATGTCATCGCTACGCCGATAATGAAGTAAGACATAATCCGTGCCAACAACTGTTGCGCCCTTTTTTCTGCATACTTAATACCGTAAAGTTCAACGCATCCAAAATATACTTTCTTGCGTATTTCACCACTATCAAAAATTTTCGAACTTCGTAGCAACACATAGCCTGGTATATCCAAAAGTCCTAGGTGCTTCAAGTACCCTTCCTGTAATCGGGTGTTTTTATTTAAAAGTTTGGCGATTTGCTTTTCCGAGCTACTGCTTGAAAAAATTTTCACGACTGCTTTCGTGATGCCATGATAACTGTTAAGTTTTTCTTGTTTCTCCGCATCTTTCAAACGCATTTTTTCAACAGCTTCAAGGTTGTCAAGCACCCTGTTATATGCCGCCATCATCCAATCATCTTGCGTTATCTTAAACAGCAAAAAAAGCCATATAATAATCATCGCTGTAGCGGGTATTAACACTATCACAAGCATCTGGACACACCTCCCTGTACTATATTGCGATCCTTGCAATCCTTCTTCCCAACACATAGCTTAAAACTAAAATGACTAATCCGACTGTGGCTGCAACCCGCCCTATCGGTTCAGTATATATGACATCCATGAATCCCGCACCCGCGTAACCTATAACCAGGAGTATGACGAGTGGCATGATCAGCATGATGTTTAATTGATTTTTAGCCGCAGTCATCATCGTGTCAATCTCCATCTCTATCTCCATCTTGTCGGCAATAATCTGCTGGGTCTCGCGGATGATCTCATCGGCGCGGCTGGATTTACCTTCGATGGTCGCATAGACGGAGGCGAAGCTCTCGATGTCCTCTAGGCCACTGCGAACGGCCCAGTCGGCGAAAATCTCCGACAGCGGCACGGCATTGTTAAAGCGTCCAATAATGAGATCCAGCTCAACCATTATGTCAGCGTATGCCGGGTAGATAAGTGATAAGTCTTTTTTGGCGCTTTCCAAGGCTTTCAGCGGTGGATTGCCGGCCCTCATCGCTACTGACATGGCTTCTAACAGGTCAAAAAACTGCATACGCAGTTTTTGCTTGCGTTTTTTGGTGGCAGCTTGCATACTTACGAATATATTTACGATGCCGAAAATACCGCCACCAATGATGGATAGGATGATTATCCGATAAAAAATGAACAAAACCACGAAACCACCCACGAAGCCAATGAGTACAGCCAATATATGATCAGGTAGCCCAGATGGGCTTAATGTATAGTCAGGGATGTGAACCCTGACATTGTCCTTTGTGTTTCCTTGTTCCTCCGTGAGAGAGGTGGACTTAAATATGTTCGCCATGCAATCTTTCTCCTATATTTCGCGCTCGATGCCGGCATCCCTTAACTTGTGCACATTCTGCAAGGGATTCTTCGTCCGTGCCAATTGCCCGGCCACCTTGTTCTTCGCGCTCTCTTTCGATTCCACGAATTGATATATGGGGTTTACGGCAATGGCGCGTTTTTCGGCGTCGTAATGCAGGACTTCGACGATTTCCATCGTCTTGCGGCTTTTATCACGCAGCCGCGACAGATGGATGATGATGTCCACCGCCGAGGCTATCTGCTGGCGGATCGCCTCGAGCGGCAATCCGTCCGCCCCTTGTAATACCATCGTTTCCAGACGGCTGAGCATGTCGGCAGATGAGTTCGCGTGGCCGGTGGACAGGGAACCGTCGTGGCCAGTATTCATCGCCTGTAGCATGTCCAGGGCCTCGCCGCCGCGGACCTCGCCGACGACTATGCGTTCCGGCCGCATCCTGAGCGCGGATTTTATCAGGTCGCGGATCGTGACCTGGCCCCTTCCGTCCGGGCCGGCATTTTTGGTCTCCAGGCGGACGATGTTGTCGATATTCTTGATTTGCAGTTCGGCCGAATCCTCGATGGTGATGATGCGCTCGTCACGGGGTATGAAATTGGACAGGGCATTGAGAAAGGTGGTCTTGCCGCTGCCGGTGCCGCCGCTGACGAAAATATTGTATTTTGCCTTTACCAGCACCTCCAGCACCTCTGCCACTTCCGGGGTGATGGAACCGTAGGCGAGCAGCTTCTTGACCGTCATCGCCTCCTTGGGGAAGCGCCTGATTGTCACGATCGGGCCATTGAGTGCCACCGGCGGCATGACAACATTCACACGCGAGCCGTCCTCCAGGCGGGTGTCAACGATGGGCTCGCTTTCATTGACGACCCGGCCGGCCTGGGAGACAAACTTGGTGATGATGATTTCCAGCTCCCGGCGACTTTCAAATCGCTGCTCCAATTTTGATAATGTTCCGCTCTTTTCGATAAAGATGTCCTCATGGCCATTGATCATGACCTCGGTGATGTCGGGGTCGCCGATAATCTGGCCGAGGACGCCCAGGCCACGCACGGATTCAAAGACGGCGGTGGTAATAAAGCGCTTTTCCTTAAAGTTCAGTGAAGACAGCTCCCGGAATATCTCCGGGGCGTTCTCCTTGGCCCAGGCCGTCTTTTCCGCCAAGAGCCGGGCCGAAAACGCCAGCAGTTCCTCATCGGACATACTGGTGAGGTCGGCGTTTTCCTGGACATCGGCTTTAAACTGGGCAATCAGTTCATTTTTCATGACGTCGGTCATCATGTCTCCTTGTCGGGCCTCCCCCTCTTGCAATGCTTAAGCAAACGGGGCGCTTGAGAGCGATTTGAATATGTCCGTCGCGTCACTGGACTTAATCAATGGTAACTGTATCTTGGCGCTGGCGTTTTCGCCATTGTCCTTGGCCCCTTTGTTATAGACGAGGACGGATTTATGTTCTATCCGCGCATGGATGTCGTGTTGGCCCATGAACTGGGCCAGCTTGACCGCTGCGCTTTTGCTATTGTCGCAGACAATCAATACCGTGGTGGCCAGTTCCAGCAGTTTTTGCATCCGTTCATCGCATTGACTGGATAAGTCAATGACCAGCACGTCCGTTTCTGCCGCGCAGGCCTTTACCAACCCTTCCATCTCTTCGGGCGTGAGGATGGTCAGATCGGTGTAATTGGTCGCCGCGCCGAAATATGTGATGCCCGTGGCACTGTCTTTCCGGCTGACACTTTTTAAATAATAACTGATGTTGGTGTCCAGTTTTTCCAAGACCTTGCTTATGCTCTGCTCGGCATCCCCGTCACCAAAATACACGGGAACGGAGGAAAAATTCTCCAGGCTCAGGTAAGTCGCCTGCTTGCCGGCGGTGATTTTATGCAGGGCATAGGCGAGGGCGACCGTCGTTTTACCCACCCCGCCGCAGGGCGACCAGACCGCCGTGATGTGCGCCTTGCCACTGCTGATTTTGCTGATGTCGCCAGCGACTTCGGCATATTGCCCCAGCATCTTTTGGACCATCGATGAGATGCGCTGGTATTTATTGATGGGCCTCATATGCTCGGTCAGGCTCGTGCTGATGCCGCTCGCGTCAACCAGAACAAAGGGCATCCTGACCATGTCCCGATCGGCCGCAGTGATGAGGCCCACCTCTGCGAGGGCGATGTCATATGTGCCGCCCGCCATCGCATCATGCAGGCTCTCCGCCGACGAGCAGACCCTGACCGTGAACTCGTCGGCCCATTTGTCGGCCAGGACTCGCGACAGATGATCGGCATAATCCTTGTCTTCGCTGGCAATCAGTAGTTTTATCATATTATCATCAACCTTTCTTCTTGGTTTTCAATATCGCGAGGGTGATGTTATCCTGTTCACCCTGTCCGATCACGTATTCCGGCAACAACTGGACCGCTTCCTTCAATGAGCGCCTGTTCCGTAAGTGCATGGACTGCGCCAACAGCACCATGTCCATGCGTTTATATAGTCCGTCCGAGCATAACAGAAATGTCTTGCCGCAGGCACTGCCCTCGCAATATTGCATGAAGATGTCCTCATCCTTGCCGATGTAGGCGCTCAGAGCCCCTGATTCGGTCGTGTCATCGTCGGTCAGGACGGAGAGGCCCTCCGCTCCCAGGCAATATATGCGGCTGTCACCGATATGGGCAATGTAGTAGTCGTCCTCGACCAAGAGCAGAGCGCTGAGCGTCGTCGCCGTGTCGATGGCGTTTGCCCTGGCCAGCCCCACGATATGGGCGTTGATGGCCAGGATGGCATCGCGCAGCCTGAGGCCGGCCCATTCGGCATCGACCATCCGCATAAACCACTCATCCAACATCGAGACGGCCAGCCCTGACGACATGGCCCCGTCGCGCAGGCTGCCGACACCGTCGCAGACGACGGCCAGCAAGGCATCCTCCGGTCCCAAGCGGCCGCTTTTCAACAGCAGACTGTCCATGTTGGAGGGCCGCTTGTTTTGCATGCTGACACCGTGGAAGAGGTAGCGGGCCATTATATTAACCATGTCCCTTCTGTTACATTAACGTTACAATATTTTTAAGCAACAAAAAACACAGCACCGACCAGCTCATTGTCCTACGTACTGCAAGGATGAAGCACAATCTAGGGCTGCTTTTTTACAAGGCAAATAATAATTTATGGCAAATATATAAACTAAATCACTGCCATTGCTGTGCGACAAATTACAATAATTCGCCCCCCCCCCCCCCCCCCGCTCCACGCCGTCTGGCTGAGTTTATCATGATAATAACCACTGTGTTTTTTAAAAATTTATTTATT
>Ga0099364_10013610_pt1 | contig 10901 bp, 9 predicted proteins | sample TergutTh196P3_FD_73070 | JGI IMG/M metagenome (GOLD analysis project Ga0099364, IMG submission 73070) | Microcerotermes parvus P3 segment gut microbial communities from Pointe-Noire, Republic of the Congo - Th196 P3 | ecosystem: Host-associated > Arthropoda: Insects > Digestive system > Gut ... | reverse complement strand
AAGTATGCGGTTGTCCACTATAACCGCCGCTATTATTACCTCGGACGCTACGGTTCGCCGGAGTCCAAGGAAGCCTACTCCCGATTTCTCGCCGAAATCTCGGTGAGTTCCACTTTTTCTCCGCCGAGTGGAGAAAAGTCCATCACCGTCGGCGAACTTGCCGCCGCATTTCTTGACAATGCGAAACTGACGCTTGATCCTGCGAACTACTCCTTCTATCGGATTGTCGTTCTGGATTTTCTTGCCAAACTCTACGGCACGGGCACGTCCGTCGATGAGTTCAAGCCCAGTTGCCTAAAAAAAGTTCGGGAAGAAATGGTTCGTTCCCGTCGATTTTGCCGTCGAATCGTCAATCGGTCTGCCAAGAGCATTATCGCCATTTTCGGCTGGGGTGTCGAAAACGACTTGGTGCCGGAAACAACGTGGCGAGCGTTGAAGTCCGTAAAAGCGTTGCCAGAAGGCTATCCCGGTACGTTCGATAATGAGGAGCGGGAACCGGTTTCCGATGACGTCATCCGTCGAACGCTGCCATTTATGCCTCCAACGCTTCGAGCAATGGTTCAGTTGCAGCGTATTCTCGGTATGCGTCCAAACGAAATCTTCAAGATGCGTGTCGGAGACATTGACACCACACGGGAAAACGGATTGTGGTATTATGTACCGGGTTCGTATAAAACGTCTCGGTATGTTGGCAAGATCGTGTTTCCTCTGGGGAAGCCGGAGCAAGAATTGATCGCCCCCTACTTGGAAGGTAAGACGACGGAACAAGCAGTTTTTAGTCCTCGTACTGCGATGCAGGAACGCGGTGCGGAACGCCGAGCGAACCGTAAGACGAAAATGACTCCTTCGCAGATTGCGCAAGAAAAGGCAAGAGCAGCCAAACCGTCACGATATTCTGAGTTCTATAATCGAGATTCGTACAGAAATGCAATCCAACACGCGATTGCGAAAGGCAATAAGACATTGCCGGAAGACGAACAGATACCTCATTGGTATCCGTATTTACTGCGAAATTCCGCCGCTACCGTTACGGAATTGGAGTATAGCGACGAGGATGCACAAGCCTTGCTGGGGCACAAGCACGTCAACATGACTAAACGTTACAGTAAAACTTTACTAAAGCGACGAGAGAAAATGGCGCATAATCGACGCAATCCCTTTGAAATAGAGGGAGAGGAATCGTGAAACAGTCGCGGACATCTAGTCAGTGGCTTCGTGAGTACGAGGCACACTCTCACTGTTTTTTGAAAATCAAATTTTATCCGTTCCCACATTCCCATACCCGTCATTTATTTTTGCCCCTATTTTCTACGGAGTTTTATAAAGGTGGGTACGGGAACGCAGGAACGAACTTTTTTTATAACGAAAATTTTCTGATGGTGGATTGAAAAAAGTCCTGCAAAGGTGCCGTATCTTTGCAGGACTTACATTCATCGTGTACTGCGAGTGTCAGCTGCCATCCTCGATGGGATTGTCGGCTGTGGTGTTCGCAACGCTAAAATACTCCACGGGTTGTCCGTTACTCGCCTTTTCGACTCGGACACTCAATATCCCAGATTTGAGCATTTCATCAAGTTTTTCTTTGAGGGCCTCTGTTCCCCCTTTCCGATGATATTTGTTAGTGCCATCTCGAATATCACTAACCCTTGCCTCACCGCCTCGCTGTCGGATTTTCGCCAAAATATCCGCCGTATCGAAATCGCAGTTGTAGCTGGCAGACTCGAGGTCATTCCACAAATCGCTTTTCTTTCCGAACCCCAGTCCTTCGGCGAGGCAATAATTCGTCCATTCGTCCCAAATTTCATCTTTGGACATACCTGGAAGTAATTGTTGCATAAATTCTCCGACAGGGCTGCTTAACGCCGTCATCCGTTCTGCTAATCTTTTGCCGGTTTCCGGTTGGATAAATCGTTTTCGTTTCAGCAAAACCTGCAAGTGCCGGATGGCTAATCGGAGAATGCCGGGAAGTTCGCCGCTCAATTTATTTTCAAGTTCCACGTCCTCATTCCCAAAAAACGACTTCGGCAGTTTCAGAAAGATGAAACGGCTTGCAAACGCTCCACTTGGATCGAGCACATTAGGAATTTCATTGGAAACAAACATGAGTTTTGTATGCAATCGGAGAGTGATGGCCTCGCGATGTTTCCGATTGATTGTAATCATATCCTCGCCGGTGATATTGAGAACTCGCTCGATAACTTGCGACGACCCTCGCGTTGAGAATCTCGCATCGCTAACAACCGCTAGAGTTTTACCGATGAAGGATTGAAGTCCGAAGTCCCTCCCAAAGTCCGGTGTTGCGGGCGAAATCGCATTGTGACTGCCGACAATTTTTTGTAAAGTACGGCTAATGGTTCCCTTTCCACTACGCTTGGGTCCAATGAGGAACAGAGCTTTTTGAAACATTGTAACGGGCGTCAAGCATAGTCCCATCCACTCCATTAACGTTTGCTTCGACTCCTCGTCACCTTCGAAGATGCTGTCGAGGAAGGCGAGCCATTGCGGACATTCTGCGTTCGGAGTGTAATCAAAATCAAGAGCGGCATAGTTGAACCAATACGGTGAGGGGGGCAATGTTCCCATATCTGCAAGGTTCAGGATTCTGCTCTTACCGAAAATCAACAATGAAGGGTCGGTAACAGAAGGCGGCATCTCGCAAGATTCTCCGCCAATCCAGCAGGGAACGGTATCACTGCAAGGGTGAAAAATCCTGCCTTTCAACATGCCTTCTATAGCGTTTATAGCAGCTGGCGCAACCAGAAATGAACCATAATTGGGTGGGCCCTCATCGTCGTCTCGCGAGAGTTCGACTTTTGCCAGTTCAAGGAAACGGAGCAACCGACTTTTGACTTCGCCGACTTCAATCTTGCGGTAGGTGTTTCCCTTCCACGTCCAGTAGTCCTCTGCGTAACAAATCAACGTTCGAATACCGTCAACGGTATAAATCGTTTCGAGGAATTTATCTGCTGACGCCAGCGGCGTCCTTGGGTTGAGTATGATGTCCGGTGCTAATCCGCGACTTTCGTTAAATGGTTTCCTGCCATCCATCTTGCCCCGTTCAAGTTGCTCGGCAGGCTTCCACGTCGCAACGATGCCTGGCGTAACAGGTTCGGTGCATTCGCAGAGTTTAAACAGCGTTTCGATTGCGGCAACCTCGTCCTTGCCATCATCGACCAAACAGGCATACCAGTCCACGAAGTCTCCGCCTTCGGGTAGCGGTCTGGCGTTCAATTCGACGACTTTAACGTCCGCCTCCGGGTTCGCTTCCAAGACGGCTTTGGCAACAGTCTTGGCATATTCATCACCTGGCGCGTCATTGTCGGGAAGGATGATGAGTCGCTTGCTTGCAATGGCTGGATGCTGTTTCAGGTACTTTTTCCAAAAGCGTCCATTCGGTGCTCCCATCGGACTCGTTGTGGCAACTGCGTTCGTGTTTCCCGCCGCTCGAAGTGTTTGATTCAAACAATCGGCAGTTTTCTCTCCTTCGACAACATAAACAACATCGGCTTCCAGAACATCCAGCAAGCGATAGGGAAAGGTTTGAGCCGGTGCCCCTTTGTCCCAGTGGCCATTTTGCATCTTCAACTGAAAACACGTTTTGTCGGGTTTTCCCGTCGAATCGACAATACCGTCAAGCCGGACGATCTTGTGACAAGGGGTACCGTTCGCGTCGGTGTAGATATACTCTGTTCTCTTGACGGTGCCGTTCCGGAACCGCTTCGATTTCTTGTCGGTTTGCTTTGGGGTTTTCGATGCCTGTCCCACTTCTTCCGTTGCGTCAGAGACGGAGATGTCGTACTCAATGGTTTCCACGTCACGACCATATTCCATTTCGCAGTCGGTCGCCTCCACAAGAAGCTGAACGGCTTCGGTTGAGAGATGAATTGTCCCATCGTCGGCGCAATCGAGAAAGCCTGACCTTATCGCAACCAGTCTTACTGCTTCTTCGAAGCCGATCTGCTGCCGCTGCATTACCAAAGTGAAAATGCAGTATCCTTTTTTGGGCATACACTTTCGGCAGAAGCATCTTCCGTACTCTTCGCTGTACCAACAGCGGTCATCGCCCCCACAGACTGGGCAAGGGCGTCCGTTTTTTTCGTCGGTACCTTCTTCGAGTCCGCCAAGTTCCACCATGAGAGAAAACATCTGCCCGGTGGCCTTCAAGTGTTGAGTCAGTGCTTTGGAATCAATTTTTTGATTTTTCATGTTATAGTCTCCTAGTTTTGTGAGGAAAGTTTAGTGTTGACCGCCGCTTACCGTTGAGTTGGCGGGGTTTGGGGATTGTTTGTTTCGACCTTATATTTTTTGTTTGCGATGCCGGTCGAGCACTCGCTGGGCGGCAATCTGACGTTGCTCGAACGTCTTCTTCAATTGTACAGGATTACCGACATTTGGCGGTGCGATGTTACTCTGCGACTGGATGTACCGTTCGATGTCGTCGGCGTTCCAGCGGAGTTTTCCGCCATTCGCTGAAATCGGTAACGGAAATAAGCCGATACCTTGTCGACTTTGGGCAAGATGTCGATAAACCGTTACCGGGGCGATTCGTAACAGAATTGCAACTTCGCTAATCAGTAAAACTCTCTGTTCCATGTAAACCTCCTCTCTTTGTTCCGTTCACGAAAAACGATCAGCGCTTTGCGGCGGTTGTGGATTCGTTTTGATTCGTGATTGACGGAAGTGGCGATATTTCGTTGGCGGACACAGCGTCAGCCAATCGTCTGAGGGCGAAAGAGTATCACGGCAAGAAATACGTGTCCAATTCCGGTTACTTCCGCCTCATAGAGCCTCGCTTTGTTAAATTAACAGGGCGTTGTCCACACGGCTAAAACAAGAAAAGCCCGCAAAATACGGGCTCAATTGAGGGCAAGAATTTTTCTGTTAGTGTTAGTCGGTGTTAATTAACAGTCATAGTCAACATTATTAACATCCTCTGCGTTCTCGTCAGGGGCGTCACTCATATCTCCTCTGTATTGCGTCTTACCACTCTGTCTATGTACTTTGCTTGACTTCCAAACTGGTAACTGCCTGATTCTGCTGTCGGTGATCGTGATTTCTATGTCTAGTTTCTTCGCAAAGTCCTTTAAGTACAGTAGTAACCGGGAAGAAGTGAACGTTTTTGTTTCGGGGCGTTGCTCGAATAGAGTTTTAACAACCTCGTTGTAGTTAATTTTTTTTCTGTGTAACGTAGCAATCATTATCTCGGTCGTTGTGTTACCCACTACAGCTTCGGGATCGTTTTTTTTCGCAAATACTAAAACTTTGTTATCAATGGTATGTGCCGCTTCCGGGACAATCGGCGAATATCTCATGGAACCAGCAGCTCGTATTCTGCCTATGTTTGTCAGTTCGTAGCAGTTTTCCTCTGCGTTACTGTCCTGCTCGTGAAGTTGAGCCAGTTCCCCATGTTTTTGATTTAATCTTTTTAGCAGGCCAAGGATTTTTTTATCTGAATAATCGGTTCCCGTCCGTAGTAGGCATCGGCGAAAGTACGAAAACATCTCACGTATGGTAAACCTCCAATGACCGCCGGTGGGAGACAGCCAACGTTCGTACAGTAAAATCAAACGCAACGCATACTCCATCATCGCATCATTATCGTAACATCCTATATCGGAACACTTCGGGATACTTGAAATGGCATTGTTTGCCCATTGGATGTCCTCGATAGTGTGTGGAATATAGCGATTAGAGGGGTGTCGTCGTCCTGTTACAATCTCCCAAATATCGGCTTCCTCGCGGCCAATGCTACATTCCAGATAATAATTTTTGAGGCGAGACAACGTTGGATTACTCTTTCCAAGACCACAATTCCAAAGATGGCCAAGGATCAAATAATCCAGCCTGTCTTTTTCATTCTTACTGAGGTTTTGCTTTTTGTCCAAAATAATCTCACCAACGCCATCATTCGAGTTGGCATCCTTGATGTCAATTTCCAGAGCATCAAGTAGTTCTGTCGGCAAATCTCCCAACAGGATTGCTTCACTCGCAGAATCCTTTTGTCCTTTGATGTTACGATAAACGAGATAATACTCTTCTTTCATTTTCAACCCCTACTGTAAAAAATTAGAAGTGACCGTTCGAACCGGCCCATGCTTCAAGTTACAGGTTAGTCTCAGCCACGAAACATTCTACACTAATGCCTAAACGATGTAATCTTGTTCTCCTCGTTGCATCAATAGTGATTTCAACGTTGCCGGGAGCCTTGATGAACTCCGTTGTTACTTCGGGAGACCTCTGCATCCACTCGGCCATCTTCGGTGCTTCGGCGTAGCAGAGTTTTCGTACCGTCATTCGTCCGACTTTCAATCCGCAATAGAAGAGCAGCGTTTCGGCGGCTTTTTGGAAGGAACTGTCGGCACCGGCACGCACGGCAAGGCTGCGAAAGCCGACCGTGTAGTCGGTCATGCCGAGGGGTTCATCGACGGCATGTTCGGGAAGATTACACGGCGGACATTCATCGTAACGTCTTTTCAGCTTTACGGTTCCGGCGGCAGTGTCGACGTTTTTGTTTCGGTATCCCCGATGCCGTTTTTTCGTTTGGCATTTCGGACACTTTTTCGTTTCTTTTTTTTTCGATGTCGTTGATTTCTTCTTGGGCGATGGTTTCGAGGGACTTTCGAATCAGTTCACGTCCTTTGGAGAGGGCGGCGGCTTCGGCGTAGTTGAGGAACTGTCCGTAGGGAGCGTTTTGAGCGACCGCTTTCATGTCTCGATAATAGGCGAGAGCTTGGGCGACGATGAGTTCTTCGGCGGCGGACTGAGGTGTCAGAGACGGGGAGGAAGTCGGGGTCATGGGGCTAATGAGGGTGAAGGGAAAAATGTAATACAACCCATTTTACCTATACACCCCAATCTCGCAACTAGGGGTGGACGCACCCGATTGCGTTGCTCTTACCGGCTGTTCAGGCCGCTCGGGAGGCCGCGAGGCGAACTCAGTGCCTCAACCATCTGAAACAGGTTACGTTGGCCTGTCACAATTACCACGATATGAACCGGTCGCTTCCGGCGGGGGCCTTCGATGTTTTTTGCACTTGGGCGGTGGCGATTTGGCCCTTCGTCGAACAGACGGCCCTGTTCGACCAGTACGATTGCAACAGCCGGTGGTGCGGAGATGGAACGGGTGTCGTGCAAGTCAATTCGGTAACGAATCGTCTCCTTTGTTTGAAGATCATTCCGACTTATCGTTGTCCGAGCGACTCGCCGACGCCGGATCCGAACAATGCCTACATCACGGCGTTTCACAATTACGTCTGCAACATTGGCAACGTGGGACGGCGCGCGGAACCGGGTTTTATTTGGGAATTACGCTCTTTACTCCCTGCCGCTTGAAAGGGCGCGATTTGGGCTGTTTGGAATAATCGTCCATAGAAGTCTAATGAACCGATACTCATAGCAATTACACCAAATCCTCGCCGTTAAAATCGCAATCGAAAATTTCGCTTGCGACAGTCTTTACATCCTTTCCGGGAATACAGAGCGAAGCACCGGCAACATGAATTACACTGCCGTTTTCGTATGTGGAAACAGCGCCAATGGCAGATTTCAGGCATATCGCGGATACCTCACCGTCGATCAGATAGGCGAAAAAATCGCCTATCTGTTTGGTTTTTACATCGTTTGTCATTTTCGTTCTCCGTTTGAAAAGGATTATTTTTCGCACACAGAACAATATACCGATAGCGCAACAAAAATCAAACTTTATTTTATACAATCAACCTAATTTGCCGCGGCATCCCTATTGTACGATCATTCTGATACAACAATGCCGCTCACTTGGACCGTGGCTTCATTGTCGTCGTGTGAAAAAAGAACAAGACTTCCACGAACGATTCCCTGATGACCCGTTATGCTCACCATGACTTCCAGATAGTCGGAATCAGTCGGCATGGCATGTGAAACCGCCGATATTACATCGTCTTGGGAAACCGCCAGCACTTTGTGGACGCCGCGCAAAAAAGACCGATCCCCATACACTTTTACCGACAAATTCTCGTTCCGTTTCACTTCTCCGAGGTTGATTTGCGAGGTGGCAAGGTACTGTTTCTGGCTCCCCGACAGGTGGTGGTAAAAAACAGGAACCGTCAATTTCGGCAAATCCACATTTGTCGGAATCAAGTCTATACGGGAAGATGTGCGTGATTTATTCGCATTCTGCACAATCAACTGAAACAGTATCCTTGTTTCCCCGCTTTGGCTAGAACGGGACAATTCCGACAGGCGAACGTCAGGATCGTTCGTGTCAATTTCAAACTGAATATCGGGATAATCCACCGTGCTGATGCTGAAATCCTTTGAAACGACTTCTTGATCCTGACCGATATAGAAACGGATAGATTGGCCAGAATACCAAAGATCGTCTATGATTGTGCCGAGAATGCGTATGTGCCGTAATTCTCCCGATTTGAAACGGACGAGAAGATCGGCGTTGAATTCCCCCTTTCTCCCAAAAAGATCGATTTTCACCGGAACATCCAGCGTTTCGCCTGCCCGGATTGTCTTCTGGGGCAAGTCAATCACCGTACAGCCACATCCTGACTGTATCTCGTCAATTTCGGCGGAAACGGACGAATGATTGGCGACAGAAAACGAAGTGGCAACGGGCGAATCCTTCACCCTTACCTGCCCTATGTCAATGGCATCAGCAACGGCAAGTTCGCTCCCCTCACTCTTGACCGCCTCGTTCTTGGCACAACCACAAACAACGAGTAACAACAATAGGGGAAGGGCACGCATCAGTTCCATCGATAGGCGTTATGGCTTGCGGGCAAAAAACTTAAAATACAGTCCCAGAATAATCAACAGCGTACCGACGCCTCCGAAAAACAAACGTACAAACAAGATACGCCGTGGATTTGGTGTCAACTCCGTCGGGTACAACCATTTCTTGTTTTCCAAATCCAAGCCACCTTTGCCCAACGATAAAACCCCGTTATCCATTGCCTTGTGTCGTTTCGATCCTTTACCTCGCCTTTCGTCGATGACTGTCGATCCGTCCGGAATCTCTATGGCAAACTCGTCATCTTCAATCGGAAAGTTAATGTTGACGGACGACTTATCGATACGGTACTCCTTGAATTGTTGCTTGCCGTCTCTATCAGTCGTCATTTCCTCATAAAGCGAAGGGAACCACAACCCGGATTTTTCATGCAGGAAATAATTTTCCGCTTTGTATTCCGAAAGAAGTTTTCCACTCCCATCATAACACTGGATCAACGGGCAGACATACCCTCTGGCAACATCAATCCAGCATCGTTCAACCACTTTTCCATCCTTTGAACTTTCCACTATGTACGCTTTAGCCCCCCCATCATAAGTGACTACTCCAATTGTCTGCGCCGCTTTTACTTCGCCTAATTGGAGTTGCCTTCCCAGTTCTTCCTTGAACTTGGCGATGTTCTGTTCCGAAAATTCATATTTTTCTACGTCTGTGTCCTGAAAAAGCAAAATGAGAAGTGGAGACACCGATGGTCCTTGAAACCTTCCAAAATTCAGTAACGTTTCCATATAGGACTGCGTGTCATTGACATGGGCCGTCCTGTTTTGCGGGAACCACTGTAAGCCTTCCGATGCAGAATCTTTGCTCAAAATATTTGTCTCAAGAACATTTATCTCTTCTTCCCACCCCGTTGGTCCTTGTCCAGCACGTTCGATCTTCAAGGAGAGCAATTTTCGAGAAAAACTCGGGGCTTTGTATTTGACCGTGAACCGCGAAAGTGTGCCCTGTGTATGGCGTTTACGCACCGTCTCGCGGATTTGATCCAACCACGGCGGAGGGTTGGGGTCGTCTTTGAAGTCTCTGCGCACGGCTTCTTCCTCCTCGGCGGCTTCTTTCTCGATTTCTTCCTCAGAGCGGGTCGGCACACGATAGGTTTGTTCTGTCACGTACGACAAAGAATAGACAAGGGTATGATTTGCGCCCCGATAACGTATTGCCTCAATGAACAAATCGGCACCGTCAGGAAACCCCTCTGCTCTCACAATTGAAAACGAGAGACCAAGCCCAAAAAACAAAATTCCTGCAACGAATGAGTATTTCATATCAAGTTCCTCCGATTCTAACTACATCTCGTGTGATTCGGCCCAGATACACTTGGAATCGTATAATCTACCAAACAAGTCCCAAAACTACAGATATTCAAAGTGAGAGTATGGACAGATATTACTCCGTTACACACTATGGACTTGTCCGGAAATAACCTGTACAACTTTGTGATAAAATGGTATGATCTCTTTCAAGGAGGAATCTCATGGAAGCGATCATCGCACGGAAGTATCAGGCGTTGTCGGGCGCCTTGAATGAACGGCAACGGCGTCTGTGGGCGGCGGCGGAAACTGTCAGTTTGGGATACGCCGGACTTTCCATCGTCGCCCGAGCAACCGGAATGTCGCGAACAACAATCCGGAAAGGGATCAAAGAACTGGAAAGGGAACAACACCTTCCCCCTGAACGCTCGCGACACCCCGGCGGAGGACGGAAAAAAGGAATTGAGCATCAACCGACATTGAAACCGTCGCTCGACGCCATCGTTGAACCAACCGCCAAAGGCGATCCGATGTCGCCCTTGCGATGGACGACACACAGTACCAGACGTTTGGCGGAAATGTTGCGGGAATTGGGATTTAATGTTTCCAAAACGCAGGTTTGCCAATTGTTGCACGAAATGAAATACCGCCTTTCGGGAAACCGCAAGGCGATGGAAGGCGGAAACAATCCTGATCGGAGCACTCAGTTCGAATTCATCAACGAACAATCGACAAAGTTTTTGAAACTGAATGATCCTGTGATTTCGGTCGACGCCAAAAAGAAGGAATTGATCGGCAATTTCAAGCAGAATGGCAGAGTTTGGCGTCCACAAGGTGAACCGGAATTGGTGAAGGTGTACGATTTTATCGACAAG
>Ga0099364_10013609_pt1 | contig 10901 bp, 7 predicted proteins | sample TergutTh196P3_FD_73070 | JGI IMG/M metagenome (GOLD analysis project Ga0099364, IMG submission 73070) | Microcerotermes parvus P3 segment gut microbial communities from Pointe-Noire, Republic of the Congo - Th196 P3 | ecosystem: Host-associated > Arthropoda: Insects > Digestive system > Gut ... | reverse complement strand
TACCCATAAGTACAAAGATCTTTCAAGGCAGAGGGGAGGGCGGTACGGGACGAAAGGTTCTGGAGAAACAAAGCTAGAGACAGATCGTCGGCAAATTGAACAGCGAATTCATAGGCTTGAAAAAGAAATTGAGCAGGTCTCAAAACAGAGGCAGATACAGCGTAAACAGCGGGAAAAACAGGGACTTCCAGTTTGTGCTATTGTAGGTTATACCAATGCCGGAAAGTCCAGCCTTTTGAATGTACTGACAGGTGCGTCTGCTTTTGTAGAAGATAAACTTTTTGCTACGCTTGATACTACCACACGCCGCTTTGAACCTGTACAGGGAAAAACCGTTCTGCTTACCGATACGGTTGGTTTTATCCGGCGGCTGCCTCATTCTTTAATTAAAGCATTTCGCTCAACATTGGAAGAGGCAGCGCACTCAAGCCTTTTAATTCATGTTCTTGACGCATCTGATCCAAATATAAATGATTGTTATGCGACAACGATCTCTGTCCTTTCAGATATGGGAGCGTCAGAAATCCCTGTTATAACTGTATTAAATAAAATTGACAAATTGGATGACCCATTATCAGCAGAAAATCTCGATTCTGTTTTTCAGGACAGTATCGCAATTTCGGTAAAAAGCGGGATTGGGCTTGATAAACTTAAAAACCGTATCGCAGTAACATTCGCTGCCGCGCAGGATGCCAAGTGATGCCCTTCATTATTATTGGACAGGCTCTATTTAGTCAGTATCTTTAGAATTTTATCTGTAAGCAGTTTTTTGTCAATTGGTTTTATGATGAAGTCATTTGCACCGCATTTTAAAGAGCCGATAACATTTTGCCTGTCGCCTTCGCCGGTAACCATAATGACCGGTATTTTTTTGCATTTGTCCAATTGCCGGATTACTTTTAGAACATCCAGCCCCGTCATATACGAAGACAAATTCCAGTCTAATAACACAATATCAACATGGTGCAGCTGAATAATTCTTAATGCCTCCTCACCATTTGCTGCCTCTAAAAAGTCACACTTTTGACTGAGTTTAATCTCGCTTACATAGCTTTTTATTAGATTTCTGGCAGATCTAGAATCATCAACAAGTAAACATATCATAAAACCAGTCTCCTTTTTGCGATACAGTTTTGTCGTATTGAATTTTAATTTGAGTATGAGTAATTGTCAAGCAATAATTTTACTAAAAAAACACTAAATCAAGACATTTTATCTAAAACATCCCCGGTATTCCGCCGCGGCCTTTTGCCATTTTTTTCATCATTGTGCGCATTTTTTCGAATTTTTTCAGTAAACGCGCTACTTCTGCAACCGATGTTCCTGATCCCCGGGCAATGCGGCTGCGGCGGGGCGGTCCAATAATAAGGTGGTTTGCCCGCTCTTTGCGCGTCATCGAAGAAAGGATCGCTTCCTGTTTTTTTAACTCGGCTTTATCAATGTCATTCTCGCTTATCTGCCCCTGCATTCCGGGAATCATCTCTAACATTGACTGAAGAGAGCCCATTTTTTTTACAGAACGAAGCTGATTTAACCAGTCATCCAAAGTAAAGTTTTCCTTCTCCATTTTTTTCTGGAGTTCCAGAGCTTCTTTCTGATCGATAACCTCCTGCGCTTTTTCTACAAGACTGACAATATCACCCATGCCCAAAATACGGCCGGCAATTCTTTCCGGGTAGAAAGGCTCAAAGTCTTCCGGCTTTTCGCCGGTGCCTGTAAATTTTAATGGTTTACCGGTTACAGTTTTAAGCGAGAGAGCTGCGCCGCCTCTGGTGTCAGAATCAAATTTGGTAAGAACTACGCCTGTAAGACCGATTTTTTCGTCAAAAGTTTTGGCTATATCGGCGGCGGATTGACCTGTCATCGAGTCGGCGACAAGAAGCATCTCATCAGGATTTGCGGCATTTTTAAGGCGGGATAATTCCTGCATCATGATTTCGTCAATTTGCAGACGGCCTGTGGTGTCGATGATCATGGTGTCTATCATATTTTGTTTTGCCCAAAGAAGAGCGTTTTGATAGACTTTAATGCTGTCCTTCGCTCCATCTTCGCGGTGAACAGGGATTCCAATTTGACCGCCGAGGACTGAAAGCTGTTCCATAGCGGCGGGGCGTATAAGGTCGCATGCTACAAGCAAAACTTTGCGCCCTTCTTTTTTAAGGCGCAGTCCCAATTTTGCCGCGCTGGTGGTTTTGCCGGAACCTTGCAGCCCAAGCATTAAAACAGAAGATATTACATCGGGCCCTCTTAATTTTAAAGCGCGGCTTTGCGTATCTGCATCTCCAAGAAAAGAAACCAGTTTATCATGCACTATTTTAATAAATTGCTGGCCGGGATCGACAGAGCGCAGAACTTTTTCGCCCTTTGCTTCCTCGATGGTAGAATTTACAAAACGCCGGACAACGCGCAGGTTTACATCTGCTTCAAGGAGCGCCATTTTGATGGCTTCTACGGCATCTTCGATGTTTTTTTCTGTAATCGAAGATTTACCCGTTACAAAACGGAACGCTCCGGTTATTTTTTCTGATAATTTTTCTAACATATCACCAGTTCCTCACCTTAGTTCGTCAAAAAATTTTTGAATGAATTGAAATGGATCAATCTCACGGTTTAGTATCCGGCTTAATCCTGTTGAAACCGGCATCTTTAGTTTATGTTTTTCTGCAAGAAACCTGATGTATTTTGCGGCTGCTACGCCTTCTGGAAGATAACCGACTTCGTTTATTCTGGATAGAATATCATCAATATCAACAAACCGTTCTAAAATGTTTTTTTCTATTATTTCCCTGCCAAACCGGCGGTTTCTGCCAAGAACCGAGCGGCAGGTAACATCCAAGTCGCCAATTCCCGCAATAGAAGTGAATGTTTCAGGATGCGTTGCCCCTAATGCTTTGCCAAGCGTTTGTATCTCATTTAATCCCGCAGCAAGGAGAAGCGACTCTGTTCCATCGCCAAACATGCCTGTACCTCCCAGGGATTTAATTGCGTCTAACATTCCAAAAGCAATAGCGATAACATTCTTTGCCGCCGCTGCAACCTGCACGCCGCGTACATCAAGAGATGAATAAACAAACAAATTTGCGCTTTTTAGCAAATCCCTGAAGCGAATTGCATTTTTGCCGTTTTCGCTTGCGGCAATCAGCCCTGTTATTTTACCGCAGGATACTTCCTCGGCATGGCTGGGGCCGGAAATATAAACCAAAGCCTGCTGATAAAACCCCGGCAGATAATCTTCCATGGTTTCTATGATTAAGCGGGGCCCGTTTGAAGTTGGAATAAACCCCTTTGTCAACACTGCAACCGCTGTCTGCCCTTCACGGATTGAATTAACAGAAAGTATTTTTTTTAACGTACTCATAAGGAACATGGACGGTACTGCAAAAATAAGGAATCTTTTCCCTTCCGCCGCCTCTTCAATATCGGTTGTAGATTTCAGAGTATCCGGCAGCTTAAAATCCGGTAAATATCTTGTGTTTTTTTGCCTTTGATTAATATCGTCTTTGGTTTCTTCTTCGAAACTCCATATAACGACATCATTTCCTTTATCGGCAATTACTTTTGCAATCGCCGTTCCCCATGCGCCGGCGCCAATAACAGCTATCTTACAACTCATGGGCAGCGTCCATATCCAGTTTTAATATGCGGCAGCAAACTGCACGGCAGCAAATTGCACGGCTGCCCAAAGTCAAAGTCATCATACTTGTATTATCAATTATTTTATGAAATTTCTCAAGCTGCCGGATATGCAAATCTAATTGTTTCCATGTATAATGCTAATGATAAATATGCGAATAGAAATCCCGGAACTTGCGGTAGTTGCGCTGGTTGGAGTTTCAAGCAGCGGGAAATCCACTTTTTGCAAAACTCATTTTAAATCTACCGAGGTGCTTTCTTCAGATTATTTTCGTGCGCTTATTTCTGATGATGAGAACAATCAGGAAGTTACCCGGCAGGCATTTGACACTCTCTATTATATAGCAAATAAACGTTTGGAATTGGGATTGCTGACTGTTGTTGATGCAACAAATGTTCAGCCGTATGCACGCTCTGGTGTTTTGCGTCTCGCAAGAGAGCAAAACTGTCTTGCTGTTGCGATCGTGTTAAATATTTCTGAAAAGACTATTAAAGACCGAAACGCAAACCGTCCGGAGAGAAACTTAAATCATAAAATTATTGAGCGTCAGGCTGCACAGCTTAAGTCTTCTATCAAAAACTTGCAAAGAGAAGGGTTCCGTTATGTTTATATTCTTTGTGAAGAAGATATTGAAAAGGCCGAAGTAGTGCGTACGCCGTTGTGGAATAATAAAAAAGCAGAGACGGGTCCGTTTGATATAATCGGCGATATTCACGGCTGTTATGATGAATTATGCGAACTCTTTCAAAAGCTGGGATATAATGTTGACAGCGAAAACTTTACCGCTTTACATGAAGGGCGAAAGGCCGTATTCTTGGGCGATTTGTGCGACAGAGGTCCGAAGAATACCGAAGTTTTAAAACTTGTTATGAACATGGTGCAGGCGGGCGCGGCATGGTGTGTAGCGGGTAATCATGATTATAAATTGTTAAAAAAACTTAGAGGAGCAAATGTAAGTCTAACTCACGGGCTTGATAAAACAATAGAACAACTCGGCGCTGAAGCTCCGGACTTTACCGAGAAAACCCTGAACTTTCTGGGCGGGCTTATCAGTCATTATTTATTTGACGGCGGCAGGCTGCTAGTCTCTCATGCAGGGCTTAAAGAGAAATTTCATGGGCGCAGTTCAGAATATGTGCGGCAGTTTTGCCTGTACGGAGAAACCACAGGTGAAACCGATGAATACGGCTTGCCGGTACGCCTGCCCTGGGCAAATGAATATCGCGGTAAAACATTGGTTGTTTACGGACACATCCCATCCAAAGATGTGCAGGAAATAAATAACACATTTTGTATAGATACCGGCTGTGTGTTCGGCGGAAAGCTGACCGCGCTGCGTTACCCCGAAAAAGAAATTATTCAGGTGAAAGCAAAGCGGGAATATTGCGCTCCAATAAAACCTCTTTAGCGCTTAACCCATGATTACGCGCACTTCATTTTCGCTGCCTCTTGCCTGCTCCGGCACTTCTGCGGCTGCTCCTGCAGCCGCTACGGCAGCTCCTGCAGCCGTTACGGCAGCCGCAGAAGCGGCCGGATCCTTGCATACAACAGGTTTGCCGTTCAATTTACACTCCTTCACTCCTTTAGAAACCCCATTGGGGTTTTCAACTGTGATATTGTAAACGGCATCCCGCCATACGCGGCGGACTTTGAAGGAAGGCCATGATGCGGGAATGCAAGGGTCAATTACAAGGCAGTCAAAATCAGGGCGGATGCCGAGAATAAAGCGGGTAGCGGCAAAATACGCCCAGCCCGCAGAGCCCGTCATAAACGGGTGGTTAGCTCTTCCAAAGGCGCTGTGATCGGGACCCGTGATAAATTGGCAATACATATATGGTTCTGCTTTACGCACTTCGATTAAATCATTTTGATTGTAGGGGCAAAGCGCGTCATAGAATTTTATCGCTCTGTCGCCCCTGCCAAGCATTGCCTCAGCAGCCCATGCCCAGGGATTAGGATGAGAGAATATGGCCGCGTTTTCTTTTAATCCCTTGTAAACACGGGTTACAAAGCCGACATCATCATCAGGCTGGGAGAAAGCAGGATCGCAAAGCTTTAAACCAAAGGGGGTATACAGAAATTTATCTACGGCATCCATAGCGGCGATTCCCCGCTCTTTGGAAACTGCGCCGGATAAAACCGCCCATGTGTTTGATTCCATAAAGACGCGGCCCTCTTTGCAGTCAGGCGATCCAATCGCTCTTCCAGCGGATGTAAACCCCCGCGTATACCATGAGCCGTTCCACAATTCCTTTTCGCAGCTTGCCTTGACAATGGCCGCCATCTTTTCGTATTCAGAAACATCTTTTCCCAGCTTCCTGCCAAGCGCACAAAAATGAACAAGCGCCCAGTGATGAAGAAACGAAACCATTGCGCTTTCCCCGCCGCCCAAATTAAGGCAGTCGTTCCAGTCGGCTCTTAGCCCTTTGCAAATACCATGCGGGCCAACTTCTCTTGCAGAGAAATCCAGTATGCGTTTCATGTGGTCAAAGACAGATTCTTCTGCGCCGTCTGAATCGAAAGTGTCGGCGTAGGGATATTTTTCTTCTGCAAAATTAAAATCGCCTGTTTCACGGATGTATTCTGCAATGGCAGGAATCAGCCATAAGGCATCGTCTGCGCAGACATCCTCTATGCCGTGAATCCTTTCTGATTTGGAAGGCATCGGTACTACGGTAGGGGACTTAAAAGCGGGCTTTGTTTGTTTTTCGAACCATTCAGGCGAAAAAAGATGCAGGCCGTATCCGGCAGCGGTAAGCCCTTTTAAAAGTTCAACAAGGCGGGCGCGGCTTTTTTCGGGATTGGAATGAGGTACCATCATTGCATCCTGCGAAGTGTCCCTGTATCCAAGCCCTGTTCTGCCGCCGACTTCGATAAAAGATGCAAAGCGGGAGAAAATCACATTGATTTCTGCCTGATAGAGGGTCCATGTGTTGATCATGGCGTTCATGCCTTCGTGAGGCGTTTCGATTTGCAGTTTAGAAAGTTTTTCTTTCCAGAAATCAGCCAGCTCTGTAAAGGCGGCATCTGTCTTTGAGAAATTATTTGAGCAGTATTTTTCCCGTGCTTTTTTACCGGCTTCGCGGTTGCCTTCGCCTAACAGGAAAACAAGGCGTTTTTCCTCGCCGGGATTTAATTCGATTGTCCGGCGTAATGCCCCGCAGTGGTTTCCTCCCAGTTCAAAAGAGCCGGAACACTGTCCGCTCTCTACCGCAAGCGGATTTGATTCGGTTCTATACTGACCGATAAAACTATCACGCAGACAGTCAAAGGCGGCGTTACCGTCATCTGTCTCGTTACTCGTAAAATATTGAAAACCATCAGGTTCATAGAAAAGATCGATCTCTATTATCCCGTCTTTATAAGAAGAGCCTGACGAATACAAACTCATTTGGAAATTTTGATTGTCAGTCGTTATGTGATGAAAAGAAAATTCAACATAACTGAAGACGCTCAAACTTCGTTTCTTGCCGCTTTCGTTTTTTAGTGTAACATCCCAAACCTCAACAGCATCATCTAAAGGTATAAAGAGTTTTTGCTCTCCCTTTATTCCTTTATATTCACATTGATATTTGATATAAGATAAACCGTGCCTGCATATATATTTCGCATCATCTAGACTTTTCCCCACGGGCTGCCACGATAATGTCCAATAGTCTTTGGTTTCGTTGTCTCTTACATATACATAATGCCCGGGCCTGTCCATTGGAACGCCGTTGGGACGGAAGCGCGTTATCCTGTGGTACTCGGGGCTTTTGTAAAAGAGATACCCGCCTGCGGTGTGGTTAAAGACACCGCACATGTCTTTTACGCCGATGTAATTTGTCCATGAAACCGGCACGTCAATTCTGTCGATTACATATTCGTTTTTCTTATTGTCAAAATAACCATATTTCATGAGTCGATTATATCATAAAGTTCTATGAAAGGTAAGTTGCGCTGTCCGGCTGCGAACGCATTTAATACTAAATACGCAGTTTTGGGTAAAATATACCATAAATTACTACACACCCGATGGAGCAGCCCTTTGTAATACCATAAGCTATTCAATACCCATCGGGTACTACCCCTTCGGCTGCGGTGCCGTGGCAAAATCCACGCAGCCCTTGGCTGGCTAGGTTTCCATGCACGTCAATGCAGCCGGCGGGGTTAGCACTCCGATGGGTATGACATAACCTATGGCGCTTACATCCAATGGGCTAGAAGTATCGTTAATATATATACACCAAATTCCTAAATTCCTAATCTGTGCCGTACCAAAGGTACGCAATCCGTGTAAATCCTTAAAATCTGTGCTAATCCGTGTTAAATGCCAAAGCCAGCCTCTAACCTATCCGTGTAATCAGTGATAATCTGTGTTACCCTGTGTTAAACGCCCATGCCAGCCTCTAACCTATCCGTATAATCCGTGGTAATCCGTGTTTCCCTGTTAAAGATCAACGGGCATCATTCTGAGGCGGGGAAATGTACTCTTCTACTGTCCGCTACAAGCGGACAGTAAACCACCGCCATCGGGGTCAGCACTCCGATGGTTCTAGTGTAACTTATAGTAATTACATCAAAATTGTATTAGCGCACTCCATCCTTAAAATCCGTGTTACCCTGTTTTAAATGCCCAAGCCAGCGGATGCCCTGTCCGTGTAATCCGTGATAATCCGTGTTACCCTGTCATAGGTCAACGGGCATCATTCTGAGGCGGGGAAATGTACTCTCTCACTGTCCGCCCAGCAAGCCAATGCCATTAACGCCGCGCAGGAGCGGATGTCTGACACTTTACACTGGGATAAATTAACTTATTGCAGATGCGTATAGTTGTACGCTTTTTATCGTTTTTTTGTAAGGAATTATTTCCCTGAAAAGTTTTTCTTTTTTTTCGGTTTCTAATTCCAAATCATAAAAGTTCTGAAGGTTTAGCCAGAATTGAGGTGAATTTTCAAAATATTTTGAAAGCCTTAATGCCATGTCAACCGTAATTCTACGATGGCCGTTGATAATTTGACCGATAGCGGTTTGCTGCACTTTTATATCTTTGCTTAATTTATAGGCGGTAATTCCCAGAGGTTCCATAAATTCTTCATATAATATAGTTCCGGGAAAAATAAAATCCAATTTCTGTTTTTTCATAGTTTCTCCATAATTAGAGTCTGTCTATAATGTAGACACATTATAGACAGACCACCTTAAAAACAGCATTTTCGTAGCCCTTAGGCGAGAAAATGCAAGGTCTGTCCGTAAAGTAACCGACTTTATGGACAGACACTAACTAGTGATAATCGGTAACAGTTACCTCGTAGGCATTTCCTTTTGCCCACTTGAAAATCACTCTCCATTGTTCATTTATGCGTATGCTGCACCACCCTTTTTTGTTTCCCTTCAATTTTTCAAAACGGTTGCCCGGTGGAATATTCAAATCATTTTCACTTGTTGCAGCATGAATAATAAGTAATTTATTCCTTGCACGCTGCAACAGATTCGAGGGCAGTTTTCTTATCTTTTCCCGTTTAAACAGTAATTCTGTTTCTTTGTCCCCAAAACTTTGTATCATTCAGTTTTTCCATTGATTAAAATAATATCACAATACGATAGTATTGTCAAGCAGCATGGTTAAATATTTCTCCCCCCTCACTGTCCGCCCAGCAAGCCAATACCATTAACGCCGCGCAGGATTGGGTAGCCCCGTGTCTGCACTGTGCTAAAATCCCAATGATCGGCGGAGAAGCCCAAACCGTTAAGAGTGCCGGGGCCTGCGCCGGGTGCGGCATTACGCCAGATGTCGTTACGGCGGAAATTGAGATCGCTTGCATCCAGGCCATTATTGTTGTTGTGTGCGGCACCGGTTATTGTTAATGCAGTTGGATTGTTGTTTTTGTAGGCAGAGGTACTGTACAGTTTCATATCGGTTAAAGCACGGTTGTTGTGTCTTGTCGCCGTGCTGCCTCCACTGCCGTATATCCGCCCGATGTTTCTGGTCACATTGCCGGTTGCGGTAACGCTTTGCCCAAGGGCGGCGCTGTTGCTTATATTAGCGCTTCCCGATCTACCCACAAGGCCGCCGGTATTAGCACTCGCATCACTGTTGCCATCGTTGTTTCGATGATAAGTAACACTGCCTGTGGCGAAAGAATCGTTTACATTGCACGAGATATTGGTAATAGTAGAAAGCGTTCCAACAAGACCGCCTGCATTACCACTTTGGTCAGCATTAACATTTATTGATTCTGCAAAAACATCTCCAAGCGCATAACATGAAGAAAATGTGACGGTTGTATTGGGCAATGTCACCTCTCCTCCGGCACCACCTCCTCCTGCAAAACCGCCAGCGTGAACTGTCAGTCCAGTAGTAACGGTCACATTTCCGGCAGCGTAACAATTTGAAATCTTACCGTTTTCAATATGACCGACAAAACCACCGGCAAAAACAGTATTTCGACTGGTGGCTTCAATATTTGCTTTTGAATAACAGTAACTTATATCAGCCGCAACAATACCGGCAAAACCTCCAATATACAAGGCGTAAAAGGCACTTGCTTTCACCATGGATATATCTGCATAACAGTTACGAATCGTCCCGGCGACTTCAAATGCACCGATAAACCCTCCAGCTTTCAATATCCCCTGATTATTTTTATCAATTATAAAACCTTCAGGCGAGGCAGAGCAGTCATAAATATTTGCGTATTGCCATACATACCCTACCGCGCCGCCTATAGAAACATAGCCTGTCTGGCTCCATAGCGAAATATTTCCCTGCCTATAGTCTGCCTTGTTGAGTAATGCCCTGTTTGTATTTGCCTCACCTCTCACACTGCCTACAAGTCCTCCAATAATTTGGAAACGATCATTAGCTGTATACACCCGGTTAATCTCGCTGCCTACAGTAATACTGCCGACTACGGTTACTTCTTCCACTTTGACAGGATCGCCGCTTTCCACACTGCCCATGCTTCCGGTTATACCGCCAACATAGAGGGAACTGTTTGTTCCTGTGGATTTATACACGGTAAGGTTCAAGCCGCCGTAGCCGTTGTATATGCTTGCAGTGCTTGGTGTTGTTTCTGCCGCTTCTAGCCGCCCTAAAAGCCCCACGAGCCCTCCTACATAAGCGGTGTGGTCACCATTCATGGTGAATGTCGCATTTCCTTTAACCGACACATTTTCAAATAGTGATGTACCATTTGCCCTTCCCGCAATGCCGCCGAAACGCGCTGTGCTGGTCGGGCTTACGGTTACGGCGTTACTTTCGGCGGTGTTGTTGCCACCTGCGGTG
>Ga0099364_10013608_pt1 | contig 10901 bp, 10 predicted proteins | sample TergutTh196P3_FD_73070 | JGI IMG/M metagenome (GOLD analysis project Ga0099364, IMG submission 73070) | Microcerotermes parvus P3 segment gut microbial communities from Pointe-Noire, Republic of the Congo - Th196 P3 | ecosystem: Host-associated > Arthropoda: Insects > Digestive system > Gut ... | reverse complement strand
ATCGAAGATCGACCATAGCCAATTGCCCCCACCTTCCCCCATATTCCCCCATATTCCCCCACCTTCCCCCATATTCCCCCTGTGAACCTCTGTGCCCCCTGTGCCTCTGTGTTGAGATTTTTTTTAATCCACCCCACACAGTAGTATCACAAAAAATCAACCTCACCCCACCATCATTTTTTTTTTGGAAAACTTTCGCAAGGTGTTAAATTTTTATTTAGCTTATAATAAGTTATTTATAAAATTTTCTGGAAAAGTTTTCAACTATTATATTTTATTTAACAAAATATTTTGGTCACATCAAAAAAGATGCCTAATATTGCACCGCCAAATTTAAAAAACAGAATAGATAAATGGAACAACAAAGTTATTCTTTTGATGAAGCCTACAAGGCTTCCCTCGTCTACTTCACGGGAGATGAGCTTGCTGCGAAAGTATGGGTGAATAAATACGCCCTCAAAGACGGTTTCGGACGTATTTACGAAAAAACGCCGACAGAGATGCACCAGCGTCTGACAAAAGAAATTGTCCGCATTGAGAACAAATACCCCAACCCACTTTCCGAACAGGAACTGTTTGATTTGTTTGATAAATTCAAATACATCATCCCACAGGGCAGTCCGATGACCGGTATCGGTAACGATTTTCAGATTTCCTCCCTGTCCAATTGTTTTGTGATCGGCATCAACGGGCATGCCGATTCTTACGGCGCAGTGATTCGTATAGATGAAGAACAGGTGCAATTGATGAAACGTCGCGGGGGCGTAGGTCACGACTTGTCGCAAATACGTCCGAAGGATTCGATCGTTAAAAACTCGGCGCTAACATCCACAGGGTTAGTCCCTTTCATGGAGCGCTATTCCAATTCCACGCGCGAAGTGGCGCAGGAAGGACGACGCGGCGCACTGATGTTAAGCGTCTCTATCAAACATCCTGATTCAGAAGCGTTTATTGATGCTAAAATGATTGAAGGAAAAGTGACGGGAGCCAATGTATCGGTTAAAATCGATGATGATTTTATGAACGCTACCGTAAACGACCGGCCATACACCCAACAATATCCGGTAGACGCCGAAAATCCTTTCGTATCAAAAGAAATAAGCGCTTCCAACCTGTGGAAGAAAATTATTCACAACGCATGGAAATCGGCAGAGCCGGGCGTCCTGTTCTGGGATACCATCATCAGGGAATCGGTAGCCGATTGTTATGCCGATCTCGGATTCCAAACCGTTTCGACTAACCCGTGCGGCGAGATTCCCCTCTGTCCGTACGACAGTTGCCGCCTTCTGGCCATCAATTTGTATTCATACGTCGTCCACCCGTTTACCCCGAAGGCCTATTTTGATTTCGACCTCTTCAAAAAACATGCAGGGCTGGCGCAACGTATCATGGACGACATCATCGACCTGGAAGCGGAAAAAATAGAAAAGATATTGGAGAAAGTAGATTCCGACCCCGAAACCGATGAGATTAAACATACCGAACACAACCTCTGGGAAAAAATTCAGACAAAAACCCTGCAGGGACGGCGTACCGGCGTGGGTATCACCGCCGAAGGCGATATGTTAGCGGCGCTCAACCTGCGTTACGGCACCGAAGAAGCCACCACTTTTGCAGAGGAAGTGCAAAAGACGTTAGCGCTTGCGGCATACGGCTCGTCGGTGCAGATGGCCAAAGAACGCGGCGCTTTTGAAGTGTTCGACGCCAAACGCGAAGCCAACAACCCGTTTATCAAACGATTGTTTGCAGCAGACCCCGAATTGCAAAAAAACATGACGGCTTATGGTCGCCGCAACATCGCCTGCCTCACGATAGCGCCTACAGGAACGACAAGTCTGATGTCTCAAACAACTTCCGGCATCGAACCGGTGTTCCTTCCCGTTTACAAACGTCGGCGAAAAGTGAACCCTAACGATCCGAACTCTCGCGTTGATTTTGTTGACGAAACGGGTGACACCTTCGAGGAATATACCGTGTTTCATCACAAATTTGTGACCTGGATGACAGCCAACGGCTATTCGCCTGTCAAGCGCTATACGGAAGATGAGATTACCGCAATGGTACAAAAATCGCCCTACTACAAAGCATCTTCCAACGACGTCGACTGGATGCAAAAAGTAACAATGCAGGGACGCGTCCAAAAATGGGTTGACCATTCGATCAGCGTGACCATCAATCTGCCGAACGACGCCACCGAAGAGTTGGTGAACGAACTCTATATTCAAGCCTGGAAAAGCGGCTGTAAAGGATGTACGGTGTACCGCGAAGGTTCCCGCTCCGGAATACTCATTGCGGTCGACGACAAAAAGAAAAAGAAAGACGTCGATTGCATGGAACTGCCGGTAATAATGACCACCCGTCCGCGCGAATTGGAAGCTGATGTCGTCAAATTTCAAAATAACAAAGACAAATGGATCGCTTTTGTCGGACTGCTCAACGGTCGGCCTTACGAAATATTTACGGGTATTGCCGATGACGATGAAGGCATTATGCTCCCAAAAAATGTATCTAAAGGCTCTATCATCAAGAGTTACTATGAAAACGGCAAGAAGCATTACGATTTCCAGTTTAAGAACAAACGCGGATACAAAATGACCCTCGAAGGATTAGACGGGAAGTTTGATCCCGAATTTTGGAATTACGCCAAACTAATCTCCGGCGTATTGCGCTATGGAATGCCTATCGACCAGGTTATCAGGCTCGTACAGGGGTTGGATCTGAACGACGAAAACATAAATACATGGAAAAACGGGGTAGAACGGGCGCTGAAGAAATATCTGCCAATCGGTACGGAAGCCAAAGGCCAAAAGTGTCCGACATGCGGATTCGAGACGCTCATCTACCAGGAAGGATGTATGAGGTGTACCAACTGTGGCGCAACGAAATGTAACTGATATGGATGACCTCATCGTTCAAGAAGAAACGGATGTTAATAAGAAGGCTTGCGGAACCGTCATACCGGTCTTTTCACTCCGCTCAGAAGATAGCTTTGGCATAGGCGATATCGGCGACCTTAAAAAATTAGTCGACTGGGTCAAACTGACCGGACAACGCATCATTCAGGTTTTGCCCGTCAACGATACGACACGCACGCATACCTGGAATGATTCGTATCCCTACAGCGCGATCTCCATTTTTGCGCTCCATCCGCTTTATATCAGTATCCCGATGCTGGGAAACCTCAAAAACGTCGCACGTAAAGCCTGTTATGAAACCATCCGGGAATCGCTTAATGCCAACGATACGGTTGATTATCAGGCTGTAGAACAGCACAAAACGGCGTATTATCGGGAATATTTCCTTCAGGAAAAAGTACGGATCGTCCGCGATAGGAACCTCCAAAAGTTTATTGATCAAAACCGTGACTGGCTTATGCCATATTCCGCTTTCTCTTACCTGCGCGACAAATACCAAACGGCCGATTTTTCCCAATGGGAAACATACGCCCAGTACGAACGACAAAAGGTCGAGCAACTGTGTCATCCCAAAAGTGAAGCATATCATGACATATTATATCTGTATTTTATTCAATATACGCTTCATACGCAGTTTGAGGCCGTTGCGACGTATGCACGGGCAAACGGCGTGATACTCAAAGGCGATATTCCGATTGGGGTCAATCGGGAAAGCGTCGAGGCATGGACAGAGCCGGAAAACTTCAACATGCAGGGACAGTCAGGCGCGCCGCCCGATTGGTTTTCGGATACCGGACAAAACTGGTCTTTTCCTACTTATAACTGGGAGGTCATGGCTGAAAACGGTTTTCAGTGGTGGAAAAAGCGGTTTCGACAAATGAACCTTTATTTCGACTGTTTCCGAATCGACCATATTCTCGGTTTTTTCAGGATTTGGGAAATCCCGATGGATTGTACCGAAGGTTTATGCGGACGCTTCCGACCTGCCCTGCCCTTATCGTTAGATGAAATCGAAAATTACGGGATGCGATTCGACAAAAAATGGACGATTCCGCATATCCACATCCGTTTTTTACCGGAAATATTCGGAGAGGCGCTGTGTCAAGACCGTACATTTGATCCTTATTTAAGTCCTCTCGACGCGGAACATCTGATATTAAACGGGTTTTGTTCGACGCAGAGACAAATAGAACGGCTCTTTGCCGGAGACAACAGCCCAAATGCGCAAGCCCTCAAAAACGGATTAATGCGCATTGCTAACGAAATATTATTCCTTCCTGACGACGCACGGATTACCAATCCATGCGCGCCTTACAGCTATCATCCGCGTATAAACGCCTATCGGTCATTCGTTTACAAAACATTAGCGGAGCATGAAAGACAGGCTTTCGACCGGATATATCACGATTTTTTCTTCTACCGCCATAATGATTTCTGGAAAGAAACAGCGCTGAAAAGGCTTACGCCTCTTGTCGAAAGTACGGATATGCTTGTTTGTGGCGAAGACCTTGGGATGATACCGGCTTCCGTTCACGAAGTCATGTGTAAACTGAAAATACTCTCATTAGAATTGGAACGATTTTCCAAAACGTCGGACTGTGAATTTTCAAACTTAGAAAGACTGCCGTACCTTTCCGTATGCACGACCTCTACGCACGACATGCCCACGGTTCGCGCCTGGTGGAAAGAAGACCGCGCCAAGACGCAAAGGTATTATAATCAGATACTTTGGAGGGAAGGCGATGCGCCGGAAGAGTGCTCAGCCGAAATAGCGGAACAAATCATAGCGCGACACCTGCGTGCATCGTCAATGCTGACCATGATCCCGTTACAGGACTGGTTAGCCGTCGACGACGCAGTCAAACGTTCCGACGCCGAAGCCGAACGCATCAATGTGCCTTCTAACCCGACGCATTACTGGAATTACCGGATGCACATCACGCTCGAAATGCTGTTACAGAATGAGCGTTTCAACCACAAAATCAGCCGTCTGATAACCGGAAGCTAATCATTTTTTCAGAAAAATAGGCTGATTAGGCGTCGGTTGTGGCTGTGGCGGGGCTGTCAGGCTTTCTTTTCCTGACATCGTGCACGAACCGTTCAGCTGCGCTCCCGGTTCTATCTCCAGATTCTGGATAAAGATATCACCCTTCACTAAAGCTGTCGATTTGAGTATCAGGCGTTCCTGTGCGCGAATCGTACCTTCGACGCTACCAAAAATCTCCGCGCTGTCAGTCAGGATATTACCTTTCAAACTCCCTTTCTGGCCTACGACGATTTTTCCCTTGCACTTTATTTCTCCTTCCACACGACCATCTAAACGAAAGTCTGATTCCGTTTCTATTTTCCCCGTTAATAATGTACCGGTAGCCAATACATTATGTACTCTTACAATAGGTTCTTCGTTCATTTTTCCCATAGTATTTCTAAATTGTTAGGACGCAAAGGTATGAATCAAAATCAATATTCAAACATTTTCGGTTATTTTTTTTCACTTCCGGCAAAAAAATGTCTGCTATCCATCTTCCTCAATCCCGTCCCCCGCCTCCTCATCATCTTCTTCTAACGACTGATAAACAGGCGGTTTAGGCCCTTTATCAAGAAAATAAAAAGCTATGACGATGCCGATCAGTAATCCTGATAAATGGCCTTCCCATGAAATGGAAGTCCCAGCGTACAAAGTCGGGAAAAAAGCCCATACAAAGCCGCCGTAAAGAAATGCCACCAATAAGGCAAACGCACGCTGGCGGGGAACTTTTTTTATCACGCCGCTCAAAAAATGAAAGGCTGCCAAGGCATACACTAATCCGCTTGCGCCGATATGCGTCGAATCCCGCGCCATCAGCCACGTCAGCAGGCCGCTCAGCATGTATAAATACAGGAGTATGCGCCATCCGTCGGATTTATAAAACAAAAACAAACCGCAGGTAAGCAAAAACAAAGCCGGCGTATTCGATATCAGATGTTCCCACCCGCTATGCAGAAACGGCATCGTCAAAATACCTGTCAATCCCCTGATATTCAACGGCTGCAAACCATACCGATGCAAATGCAAAGAAAACGCCTCGCTGATAATCAGCGTTATCCATGGCAACACCGTCAACACAAACGCATAAACAACCGCCTGCCTCAACTCTTTCTTCTCTTCTATCGTATTCTCGTCCATCACGTAGCAAACGTACATAAAAAAACCCATTCTACCAAATTCGCCCCCCCCCATATTGTAAAATCAAATTATTATCATACCTTTGCACCTTATGAAAACGACTATTACATTAAAATCGCTGAAATTTCATGCTCACCACGGCGTGACTGCTCAGGAACGCAAAATAGGCGGCACATTTATGGCCGACATTTCATACCGTATCGATACGAACGTCGTAGAAACGGACGACATCAAAGATACCGTAAGCTACGCCGACGTCTACAACCTCATTCAGGAAGAAATGACGCAACCGTCGCATCTGATCGAACATGTAGCCGGTCGTATCCACAAAGCCCTCAAATCAAAATTTCCACAAATAGAGACCGTAACCATCAGTATATCAAAGCTATCCCCCCCCCTCAACGGAGAAGCCGAAAGCGCTACCGTCACAATAAAAGATTAAAAAAAATCACCAAACCCTTGTCGCATTAAAAAAAATTACTACCTTTGCACCAAATTTCTCACCCGCGGGGTATTAGCTCATCTGGCTAGAGCGTTAGACTGGCAGTCTAAAGGTGATCGGTTCGAGTCCGATATACTCCACACTCAATGAGGCGTCTTTACGCAATACAACTATGGAAATAGAAAACATCTTAAAATGGATTATGAAAAAAGACAAGTCCATGATCGAAACGCTCGCAAGCCGCCAAAGCCCCGTCAAGCTCAACCCACCCGGCATAGCCTTGCTTGAAATTTCAGGCGGCAAAGAGTGTATTGATGAGAATATCGACTTCTTTATATCTAATCTGAAAAAAACCGAACCTTTGACGCCTTATGACGTAGAGCAGAGTTCAAACGACGTTATTATGTCCAGTACACGATTGCCGCTGTTTAATGCAATAAAAAACTTCCTGTATTTTAGTCCCGACAATATCGAACTCTCAGACGCGACAGTAGAAGTATCTATGTTTACGGTAGTGTACGTTATGAGCATACACCTGCGCGACATCTACCTCAAAAAGCATCCCGAAATATTGCCCGATCATTTGGTATAATATCTCATCACAATTTGTGATGACATCAGGGGCAAAACGTCCGAAATCCGCTTATCCATTAGCTTTTACCGAACACGGAGCAACTATGTTATCAAGTGTCCTTCGAAGCGATGTTGCTATTCCGGAAACTATTTTTACCACAAAGGACACAAAGAAACCACTAAGAGCACAAAGATAAAATTCTCATATTCTGCAACTTGTGTTCTTTGTGAAAAACTTTGTGTGCCTTGTGGTTAGATTTATTGACTTTTCGGAGCGGTCTCATTTACAAAATCTTTTGCAAAAGAAACCATTATCTCCCAAATCGTTGGGTCAGAGGTACGATCAAGGTAAGGTTTAAAGAATCCTTGATTCATATAATCAATATCAAATTCATCAGCATGAGTTTGCGCGTATTGTACGATAGGTTCATATTGATCGGCAAGCATAAGAAAAACCATCAGAGAAATACGGAACCTGATATGAGAATCTTTATAATTATAAGTTTTCAAGAGAAAGTCGACTGCCTCCGTTTTCTTCTCGTGATTCAAATTGTTCAATACCTCTTGCTTGGTAAATAAAGCTTCAAGGCCCACCAATCTCGCATACACTTCATAACCGGTCAACATCCATCCACTATCCTCTACATTATTTTCTAAAGTAATACAATCAAAATTTACAAGTTTATAATAAGCCAACAATGCCTCGCCAACATCTTTACGCTGGAATAATTCTGCTGCGCTGTTAAACCATTTATAATTCTTATGCCATCCATATTGGCCTACGTCTACGGAATGGACAAAGAATCCTAAAAAAGCAGGCGCATGTATCAAAGCATCTATAAGACCCGGCGTAGAGATGGATTTCAAAACATCATCGGACAGTTGCGAAAATTCATATAAATCATCATAGACTTCAAAAAATTGAAGCCATCCTTCTTCCGTTTGCGGTACAATAAATACATATCTATCGCTCACGATAGGAAAACACTCTCCGGTGGATATAGTCGTCCGTTCATCGTATTGAATCGGTTCGTTCACCTTATCTTCTTTTCCCTGTGTGTGGTCTTTTGTACATCGGCAAAAGACCAACAATAATAAAATCAGCCATTTATTCGTTTTCATCAGCATATTTTTTTAAAAAAGGTAGATAATAAGCAGTAGACCGTCTATCGTTTTTTCAATATTAGCAAATTTCTGTTTTCTTCTCCTATGAAATAAATTATCAACTCATCTCCTTTAATAACAAAACTATACGTATTCTTTAAAGCGTTCAGCACATTATGCCCCTCATCGGTGATATGAATATCTATCCCGAACGTATTATCCGAGTATCTCGAAAATGTTATCCTATTACCCGATATTGAATAAAAATGATAAGAATTCATAATATGAAAAGGACCAAACAGATCCGATGGAGCATCTTTAATATATTGCAATGGGTCATCATAAGATATTTGTAATACCTTATCTCCCCACATAAGAGCTAAATCTGAAATATCTTTTTCGTTTGAAATTTTTTTCCCATCTGCCGTAAAAGCAAACTTGACGAGTTCCCACTCTCCAATAAGAAGTTCAGGAGCGTTTTTCCCATTTTTTGAAAGATTTTTTACAACATGTTCATTGTCCATTTCCAATTCATTACATGACCAAAATATGATAGACATCATGATGAGTAACGACATATAGGGTTTCATGGTTTTATTTATTTGATATTAAAAATTTATGTAACTGTCTTTGAAAATCTGACCATTGCATGGTTTGCTCTACATAATTGAATCCTTCTACTGGTGTTAAATATCCGGTTACATAACCGTCTGATAACTTAAGTACAGACATTGTACATTGAATAGTGGTAAAGTCTTCCGATTTTTCAAACCATGATCCAGGGGGATTCATAAACGACAAATCGCGCGCAGGAGTTAAAAGTATAATCAAAACATCTTGATCACCATACCTGCTCATATCATCCATCCTATTAAGCTCCAATGGGGACGCTCCGTCACCCCATACAATAAATGTGTTCCTGTTTTTGGGAAAGTTGCCTTTCAAATCTTCAAGTAGTTTGAAGTTACGACCATATTCGTATGTATCCAATGCCATTCCTCGAATAATATAAACGTCACTGCAATTTGAATACATAGAGACTCCTTCCATGAACGAAAAAACAGGACAATCAAGCATCATTTTAGCATCACCCGTTGATGTAAAATCCTTTTCTGGAAAACACTCGCAATCTTCATCTGGTGCATTATCTACATGTTTATTGCAGCCGGAGTACGCGGCAAATAAACAAAGTGCACATACAATCCACAGTATTGCTACCGTACCTTTCTGCTTTCGCTCAAAAGGGTTTTTAGTTAATATGCTCATTTTCATTTAATTATGTTATAAATTCACAAAATCAAATCACGCTGTAAAGATAAGTATTTTTGTTCCTTTCAGAAAATATAATTCTTGCAACTTTGTTATATTGTACAAAACCGAAGATTTCAAGGACGAAATAAGTGTTTTTGGGTACGAATCACGCATTTTGTAGGGGCGACCCTTGCGGTCGCCCTTATGTACGGTATGGACGCCTGCATAACCTGACGGCGCCTTCATTCTACAGTAATGGCGACGGAAAGGGTATTGCCTTCGTTGTCGACTACGGTGATGCTGTGTTTGCCTTGCGAGGGGCGGTAGGTGTATTTATGGAAATCGCGGGTAGCGCCTAAATAGTCGGCATCTATATGCCAGAAGACGGTGGCATTGGGGTTGCTGTGGACTAAATCGAAGGTCATCTCGCCGTCGCTGCCGTCTAACTGTTTGGGTAAATAGATATATGCGTTAGGCTGGGGATAGATAAAGGCCATGGGGGAATGGGTGTCTTCGCCGCAACCGGACATAAAAGGGGGTAACGTCGTGTATTCAGGGTGATGTTGTTTGTAATACCACTCCCATACAGGGGGCAGTACAAACCGGTTTTGCCGTACAACTTGCTGCCCTTCTGAAATGCAATGCTCATAAACCCGATAGCGACCATCCGGACTAAGATTCACAGGGGTATGATAGGGGCAAGCCAACGTCCGCATCCCGTTCGGCATGATAAGCATTGTATCCACATCATCACAAAAACGGCTTGCTAAATGACCGGACTGACGACATACCGCCGCCTCGACAAACTCCCCTTCGGGACACGTAAACCAGGGTGAAGCAGGTAACATATTAAAAATATCGAACATGACGGGGCCGGCGGTGCGCCCTCCAATTAATTCCGGTTTTCCCTCGCCGTTGGCATTCCCCACCCATACGCCCACGACATAACGAGCGGTAACGCCTACTGCCCACGCATCCCGAAAGCCGTAGCTTGTGCCGGTCTTCCAGGCGATACGCTGCATGGAAGGGATATAACGCCAATCAATATCTTCGGGTCGGTTCACTTCCTTGATAGCATCAAAGACCTGCCATACGGCGCCGGGCGAAAAAACGGGGGGTTGTATTTCTAAATTGTTATGAGCATCATTCTTTTCAGGAACATCATCCTGCACAAACCGGCCTTTGAGACGCGGCAAATTTTGTAATGATCGAGCCATATCCGCGTAGATAAACGAAACATCCCAGAGCGTAGCCTCCGCTCCTCCCAGAATGAGCGACAGTCCATAATGCGATGGATGTTTGTTTAATGTGGTGATGCCCGCTTTTTTCAGGAAATCATGGAATTTAGGAACGCTGTATTCGCGTAGCAGAAAGACCGAAGGGATATTCAGCGAACGCGCTATCACGCGCGATGCAGGCACGGCGCCGTCGTACTGCATATTAAAGTTTT
>Ga0099364_10013607_pt1 | contig 10902 bp, 9 predicted proteins | sample TergutTh196P3_FD_73070 | JGI IMG/M metagenome (GOLD analysis project Ga0099364, IMG submission 73070) | Microcerotermes parvus P3 segment gut microbial communities from Pointe-Noire, Republic of the Congo - Th196 P3 | ecosystem: Host-associated > Arthropoda: Insects > Digestive system > Gut ... | reverse complement strand
TTTTTCAAAATATTTAGTGTTTTCGTCTATCAGAAGTGAATATGTTTTTGAATTGAAATAAGTATCTATCGCTTTATCGTCAGCCATTTCAAAATCCCAAACAAGCGATTGTGTTATAGCGTCATCAATAGTCATTTCGTTTAAATCGGCTTTGCTCAATGCTTTTTTTAACATCTGCAATGATTTTTGCGTACAAAAAGCAATTTGATGCGAAATGGCATGTTTAAATTTTAATTCTTCAATAAATTCGTTTTTCGTTATACCGCCTGCAATATATACCGCTATTCGTGTAGCAATGTCATCATCGGCAACGGGACCTTCAACAATATCATAATCGTGCAAATTTTGTATTGTATCGTTTTGTCTGTTCATTACCACAAAATCAAGCCATTCTTCCGAATAATCGGCAAAACGTAAAGTCTTGAAATAGTCGCCAACAAAAGCACTTTCATAAAAAATATATTCATTGGTAACGCCTTGTGTTTTACGCTTTTTCCCTTTTTTAACTGCCCAAAATTCTGCTTGCGAGTGAAGATTTGTTACATAAAAGCCAAGCCCAAAATCACGAGCCAATTCGCCTTTGGACAAATCTATTTCGTCAATTTCGCAATAACTTCCGTGATAAACCTTCATCTTGCAATTCCTCCATTTTCGTAACAAACATCGTACATATCTCTAACCGCATACATTGGATTATCGGTATGCAATGCCCACCAATTTTCAAACAAGAAATCAAGTCCGCCATAAGTTTTCAAATAGCGGTACGCTGTTTGCTTATTCATTTTATAAGCACGCGCAAATTCGGGAATAATAAAAGAAACAAATCTTATTTTATTTCTTTTCTCGCTGTCTTTTATTATGTCTATCGTCATAACTTTATTCTTTGAAATTGCTACTGCAAAGATATAAAATTTTCTTTTAAAATTTATGCTGAATAGAAAAAAGGTCTTATCGCTAATTTATGGCGAACACTCCATAATAACAAAAAATCTCCATCAAATATTTTTCTTTTACATTATACAAGGTTTCTGTTTTTCCCTTACTGCACCACCATTCTATATTTATCGTTTTGTCGGGATTATTCGTTATATTCGTTACTATAAGACAAGGATATAAGTTAGCGTAACGATTATTCAAATATTTCTTATGGCTCGGAAAATCAAAACTTCGTAAAACAATAATATTGTTCGGGTTTACGGCTTTTTTCAATCCTTCCACAAACTCTTTTCCGTTGCGTGGCTCGCGTTCCCATATTGCATTTGTTATGTTTTTCAGAGCAAAAGTATCTGTCAGTAATGCGTTTGTCTTTTGTTTCCTGTCGTCATCGTAAACGCTACATTTCATCATTTTTTCCATAATGGAATATTTCAAAGCATCTAATGAGTTTTCCAAAATTCTGTAAGAAATAGTTTGCAATATATTAAATGCCGTATCCCTTCTGATAACTTCTTCGAGTTTTTCTTGTGGATTTAACCGAAAAGTTAAAGTATCGTTTCCATCGTTGTCGTAATATACAATTTTCCTTACTTTGGTGCTGTCGGTTTCTATTCTGTTGCCACATTCTATCATATAATTATCCCAATAAAAGATTAAAGCGCTGCTCACGCAAGCGGCTCGGTGCGCTGTCAATTACGGCCCAAATATCAGACAATATTATGACCGAAAACGCTCTGAAGGAAAGGATAATTGGCTAATTTTGAATAACATAAGAAACAAGATGATACACAGAATTTTTGCGATAGTAAAAAACAAGCAACCTTATCAAGTGGATTATTACAAACATTTGGATAAAGTCGCTTAAATTTGTGATTTTTTAACAGTTTTTATTTGGAGGGAAACATAGAATTCCGCTCGTTATCGGCTGGCGTTTTGTTATTTTATTCTCCCTGTTCCTTTGCATTGCTGACATTTGCCCGTACCATTACATACGCTACATTTTGTTTTGCCCTTACCCTTGCAATTAATACACTCCGTATTTTTGCCGTTTTGCAAATAGTAGCCTTTACCACTACAAGTTGAACATTCTATAGACCCTCCACTACAAGTTCTTAATCCAAGCCCTGCAACGCAAACCCCTCCGTTGCAATTCTTGCTTGGACACATTTGGTCTCGTTTCTCTGTGTTCGGCTGTGTTGTTGTCGAACTTGTTGTACTCTGCGACGAAGAATTATTGCTACTTGTACTATTTCCCGTTTGTCGATTATTTGGTGGCGTATAAGCCTGCATTTTGGATTTATTCAAAGTATTGTATAATTCAGTACTCGCATTGATAGCATCTGCTATACTGTTCAATATCAGTTGTGCGTTAAGGGCGTTTCGTTGCTGCGGCGTGAGATACCTCGTTATCAATTTTTGGTTTTGGATTGCCTTCGCAAGTCCCTGTTCAGCAGCGGTATTCCACCAAAAGGCTAACATTTCCTGATTGTTGGAATAGCCACCGTCTGCGGCAATTTGATTGTTATAATACATAGCACCTAAATTATTTTGAGCCAATGGGTGTCCTTCCATAGATGCTTTTTCGTACCAACGCTGTGCTTCATAGTAATTAACCGGCTTACCAAAACCTTTATGAGCGTAAGCATAACCCATTTCAAAAAATGCCGGTACATAACCCGCATCTACGGCTTTTTGCAAATAAGTCATTCCTTTACTGTGTGCGTTATCATTCCGGCAGGAAATCCACAATTCGTATTGAGCAGGCGGATAGTCTAAATCGGCAGATTGCTGTATTTTTGACATCCATACGGATTTATCCTCGTTCATTCCTTTCAAATGCATATAATCCAAAAATAATTCAATCGCTTTACTTTCGTAATTTCCTTTTTCGTATTCCTTAATATGATAAGCCAAAGCATAAATATTCGCCCATAAATCTATTCCTCTCAAACAGGCTTGCCTATATATTTCCATTGCTTGAGGTAAATTTTGCTCCACGCCTAATCCCAACCAATACATACAAGCAACATCTCCTGCATATATTCCATTTAGTTCGGCAGCCTTTTGATAATACCGAAATGCCGAATAAAAATCCTCCGCTCTGTAATAAAACGAGCCAATTTCTTTGTAACAAGAAGATAGTAGCGGAATGCCTTTTCTCTCTTTTTCGTAAATTTCTAAAGCGGTGAGAAAATATTTCAACGACAGTTCTTTATTTATCAGCGATTTCGGACCGGTAAATAATAGGCGTGCAAGATAATGATATGCTTCACCTGTGTTTTTGTCGGAAACCGATACACATTTTTGATATTCATTTATTGCTTTTGTGTAAAGGTCAAGCACTTTCTTATCATTTTCTCCGAATTTTTGCTTTCGACTTACCGCCGAATTGTGATATTTTTTCGCTTTTTCAAAATCTCCCTTTTGAGCAAAAACTTCCGCATTTCCGATTAACAGAAACGCCATTGTTGTAAAAATAAAAATCTTCTTCATTGTCTTATAATTTATTATATTGTTATTAATTTCCTTTTCAAGTTTCGTCACCGTTGTCCGCAACGCTCTGTCTTTTTCGCTTCCAAATCGTACTGCGCTGTCCGCCGCTTGCCGCTAACGTGGTGGCGGCTTCACGCAGGCGGGGGTTCACAAAGGTTCGGGCGGGCGACAAACTCCCAAATTCCCACAAAACTGTCTGCGGACATACACCCCCGCTTGCGTGAAACCGCTCGTTAGCGGCTGCTCTTTTTCTACTTTAAATTCTAAATTTCTTATGCTTTTAATCATTTCTTGTCGTTATTTTTTAAATGCGTAAAAATAAAACATCATACCATAAACAAGGACTGCTATGATGAGATGAATAAATTCAAACCACGTTTTGTTTTTCTCATATTGCATCTTTGTCTTAACAAAAAAATAGAATAAAGTTTGAGGGGCTATGTAAACTATTAATGAGCCAAAAATAAGTAGTACCTGAAGCAATATCGGATTTGTAACTTGCAACTTCCCCAAGAGAAATTTATGCATTAGAATAGTTGTAATTGATGCAATAACAACAGGCAAAACTACTCTGGCTAATATTGACTTTGACAAATGAGTAATTAGATTGCTTTCTCCTTTAACTATTTGCGATTTTTCTTTATTTTTAGGCACGGTGAAACTTTCAACCAACGAATCAATCAAACAATTGAAATCATTTGCTGTTCCTCCGTTTATTATTATTTCATCGTAAACGTCAGGATGTCGCAGATAGTCTTGAAAAGCATCTGCTATACATTTCTTTTGCTCTAAGTTGTGAGCGTTAGGAATTCGTTTTGACACAACGTGAAAATTAGTGTAAATGAAAACTGTAACAACTTTGTAATGAGAAAACGCCTTTGCAAAATCTTGAATAACTCCAAGATTACGGATTACTATGAATAGATTATCAACCTTTTTAAGAAATTCTTCAATTTCTTTTTTATTAAATCCATATTTATGTTTATCGTATGGATAGTGAAATTCAAAGTTACATGCATCAAATGCTTTGTTACTCAAAAATTCCAAGTCAGAGTTTTTTTCTTCGGGTCGCCTTTTCCGTGTAGAACATTTAATAAACATACCTGACTTTATTCTACAAGCCGAAACATAGTTAATTAAATCGGATTTCCAAATACCTGATGTACCGTCTATTATAAAAATTGTCTTCATAGTTTATTTTTTACGTTCTTTTATGAAAGTTGCAGGAACACCCCCAACAACCGTATATGGATTAACATTTTTTGTAACTACAGCACCTGCACCAATAACTGCTCCTTTACCAATAGTAACCCCTGCAAGTATTGTTGAATTAGCACCAATCCAAACATCATCTTCAATAATTATTGGCTTTATTATGTGTCCTTGTAGGCGAATAGGAATGTCAGGGTTAGAATAATTATGGTTGCCGCTGTTTATAACCGTATAAGGTCCAATCAAAACATCGTTTCCAATTTTTATTTTGTCGGATGCCGTAATAAAAACGCCCCTATTGATTTTTATATTATTGCCAACTTCAAGGTTCTTTGGGTAAAAAACTGTCAAGTCGTAATAAAGAAATAAATTCTCTCCACATTTCGCAAAAGAATTTTGATAAAACAAAAGTCGAACCTTTCTATACAGTCCAAGTGATGGCTTATTATTAAACTTATCTTGAAATTTATACCATTTCAATGAACCGATTTTCAATAAATTAAATCTCCATTTGAAATACCAAGTTCCAATAATTTCCTCAAAAATCATAAATGGATTTTTAGAGTTTTGTTGATGTATTATTTCTCGTTCTACCATATCATTATTAGTTTACATTTAATCCGAGGTTCGCACTGTCGCCCGCGAGTTGCCGCTAACGTTTTGGCGGCTTGGCGTGGTTGCGGCTTCAACTGAACTTGCTGCGGGGTAGTAACTTGCTAATTTGCACCGAATTACCTTCGGGCTTACTGCCGCAATCACGCCAAACCGCTCGTTATCGGCTGCCCTTCTTTTCAATATTCTAATCTGTCTCGTTCTGCGCTTTCGTCCATTTGTTTTGCATCGGCTAAATATCTTTGCTTCAAATGTTTAAATACCTCTGAAACATTCGGGTATTTATTTTTAAAATCAATTTCCAACTTTTCAAAATATGCAGCTTTTCTTCTTTCAATATCTCCTCCGTCAAAAGCCCCTCTCGTTGAAAAACCTCTTTTATTAAACATAGCCGAAGAATAACCACTTTTTAAACTGTCTGTATTTATCTCTTCAATAACCTGAAATACTTTTTCCTGTGGCCACTCTTGTATATTTTCAGGATATTGAGCCAAGATTTTTCCAATTTCAGAATCTGCGACACTTAGCCTGCTTGCTGCCTTTGCTAAGGCTCTTGCCTTTGTAATCCATTCCTTTAATTCAATTTCATCAATAGAATTATCTTCTTTCATTCCCGGAATTTTCTTCCACGAATGAAGTAAATGATACGCTTGTTTTGCTCTATTTTGAAGAGCTTCATTTGAAACACCTACTCTTTCCTCTTCCAACAATGCTTTGTCTTTAGGAATGTAAATACATTTCAAAACATCAATAAAAAAATCAGGGCTGTTTGCTAATTCTTCTTCCAATGTTTTAGGACTTCTTCTTGTTCCGTATGAATCTAAAACTGGAAGATACAACCACTCTAAGTGAATGAGGGTTGATTTATCAATATCATTTCTCTTGTCAAGTTCCTCAAAAATTCGTGCAATCTCATAACCTTGAATACGCATATTTTCATTGGCTTCTTCTGTAGCTGCTTTTTTCAACATTTCAGAAAGGAGACAACTTGTAATTGATTTTCCAAAATGGGAAGCGATATCTATTGCAGAAAAAAATCTTTTATGTTTTAAAAGCATTCCTATTCCGATTTCTTTTTCTCCATCTGTAATGTTATAAAAATGCGGAATTATATTTTGCCAATAATCATTTTGTATTTCTTCATCTAACGAAGCAACAAAATCCCATAATTGTTGATTTTGATTTAGTGGAATTAAAACATTTGAAAGTGCTTTGGTGTTAACCTTTTTTTCTTGTAACTCCTTAAACAATGATTTTATCCAATCAAAATTTTCAATAATTGACTTTCTATAAACAAAGTTGTGAGCAAAACCAATGAGATTTTTTTCATCATTTAAGCATTCACAAACTAAAAGTATTTCTTTTTGATTTGTGATTACGTTTGCTAAAGTACTACCCAAAAACCGAAATTCTTTGACTTGCTTTCTAAGTTCCAAAGTTTGTTTTAAACCTAATTCATTAAGAAAAACTATTACCGCATTTTTCCTTTCCTCATCAATTTTCTTTTGTTGTTGCTCGTGTCGTTTTTCAAATTCGTTATCTTCATATTTGAACCCTTCGGGAAAATTAGGAAAATGGTCGTTAAAAAGCCAAATGTTTTTATTGATAACATCTGATGGTTGAAGTTTGTAATACAACGTTTCTAACCTTGTTAATTCCGATTCAGGCAAAGCCCAATCGGTGTCAGGGTGCGACCTGTGGTGGTTTAAAATTTTTCTAATTTCTTCCCAAGCAGTAAATTTATCTTGCTCAATATTTGCATAAACAGTATCTGCCCAATCTAAAACTCTTTTTCTATCGCTTGGATTAAGATTGGGCGTTTCATTAATTAGTTGAGAAAATTTTTCTTCATCATTATCGAAAAGCCTTATAAGCATTTCTACCACTACTGAATGAGTATTCCATATTTCTTGGTAAGTGTATTTAAGGTTTGTATTTTTATCAAACATTCGCCAACGCATTTTATGTGTTGGATGTGCAATGTCGTGATGGTCGGGCATCATTCTAATTAAAAGTTTCCAACCCGATTCTTTTTCTTGTTCTGTAATATATTTCAGAATTTCCATTCTTTCGTCAAACGATGCGAGAGTTTGATAATGCCAAGTTTTAAAAATTTCTGTAATACTATTGAGTGGTCTGTTTGACAAACTACCTCCGGGGTCAAGTCTTGATAATTTTAGCAATATTAAACTTGCATCTCTTAAATATTCAGGCAACCAAGCTAAACCTTCAAGTGCCCACAACAAACCTGTATGATGACTTGTTTGGTGTAAAAGCCCATCTTCCTCTTTGAACATATCCATTATTTCTGGTTGCTCCTTTGCTAAAGAATTTTTTACGCCTTTGAGAAAACTTTCGGGCGATGCTTCTGAAATGAGTGGTAATTCGTGGTTAATAGAAATCCACATTTCTCCACTTGCATTGTTGAGCAAATCAAGAACGATATTGTCAACCCATTTTTGCGGATTATTTAGATTAGGAATTTTTACGTCATTCAATCGCCCAACTAAAATTAAAGATTGTGTTAGTCCTTCTCTCGCCCAATTAGAAAACATTCTTTTCTTGTTGAAATATGCACAACTGTTTTTGTCTTCAGGTTCAATGATTGGATTTCCATCTTTAAACGCTAAAGAAAAACACTCTTGAATGTTTTGAAAATCTTTTATGGTAAGTTGAGAAGAAAGGTTTGTCCATAAATCTAATGGCGACGTTAGTCGCCAAGTTCCGCCGATTTGAATGATTGGTGATTCTTCAAAGTTTTTCCATTTATTTAATGTAACTAAATAATCAGAATACTTTTTGCTTGAAAGTTTTTCAATCAGTTCTATGTCTCCAACAAAAGTTTCGTTCCACCTTCCTAACAAAAGAGCAGGAATAATTTCTTGGATATTTTCCTTGTCAAACCATTTCGCTTTGTAGTGAGGAAATCCAAGTAATTTTTTAAGAATTGTAATGTTTCGCCCTGATTCTCTGGAAAATTTTTCCGCATCTTCTCTCAATACACCACTTTGAGTTAGTGAATTGATTTGACCGTCTCTTTCAATCGTTGGTAGTGTGATGGTTTCTTGATTAAAATTGTCATCTGCACCTAATGGGACTAAAACGTGATGTCCTTTTGCTACAGCCGCATAAAGTGGTTGAGCATCATCAAACCTTGGAATTAAATTTAATGCTGTATTAGTGTTAATTCTTATTCCACGAAAATTTCCTTCAGTATCTACAATTAGTGCTTTGGAAAAAAATCTATCGGCTTCTTCGGGTTGAAATGTTTTTGCTGATGCAATAATGAAAGCAATCGCTTCATTTTTTGTTGAAGCTTTTATCCCTTTAATTGTCGGTTCGCCTTGCAGTGTAGATAACAACAAGTGTTTTTCATATTCTCTGCCTGCGATTATGCTTTCAGGCAATAATACTAATCCTTTTGGACCAATTGACCATTCTTCCCAAAATTCATCGGCAGTCATTATACCGTCAAAAGGATAAGACTCTATTCCGGGTTGAGCGGAAAACCATCTTGATACTGCTAAAGTAACATCAAGCCATTGTTCTAAGTCTATTGAATCATAAACTTTAACATCTTTCCAATGATTTTCTGCTTTCTTTTCTGTAACCCACTCATCTTTTTTTGTCCAAAGTCTTGGTGTAACAAAAATGAAAACAGATTCACTTGGTATAAAACCTAATGGATTCTTTTTTCTTTTATCATAATCATCATCGGCTTTACCTTTACAGTCAGACGAAGTCCCAAATTCCCACAAAGAAATGCCACGAGGCACATAAGCCGTTTCGGTTTCACAATTAACAATACCGTCCCAACCTCCAATATAAGTGGCACTCCCTGAAGGAAGATTTGCTTTTGTGCTTGCTGGTGTTGTTGCTCTTACTAATCTTGAAACAAGATAAGGCAGAGCCGCTTTTGAAAAAGTGGTATCAGCCCAATTTTCAAGGTTATTTCTTGTAATAAGTTTCATATATTGAAATAATTTTCATTTTTACTATTCGTTTCAAATTTGCACTGTCGCTCACGGGTTGCCGATAACGTCCCAGCGGCTTTATGAAGGCGGGGGCTCACAAAGGCTCGCGCGGGCGCAAAACTTCCAAATTCGCACAAAAGTTTCTGCGGGCATACACCCCCGCTTTCATAAAACCGCCCGTTATGTGTAGTGCATTTTGATAATCGTTTCATTTTTTATTTTTGAGTTTCCGTTAACATTTCCTCGTCTTCGGCGGTTAATTCGCGCACAAAGGTTAGGGTTTGTTTTTCGGGCGGTAACGCAACTGTTTCCGTAAAATATTGCCCACCGCTGTAAAAACTTGTAATTTGACCTGTTATAATTTCAACTTCAACACGCTGGTTATTTATAACTGTAACGATTAACGCTATATTTTCATTTTTGGCTGTGTATAAAGTGTCGGTGTTTTCTAATTTCAGAAAATAATTATCCCAAGTTCCCCGACTGCCTGCACCGAATTTTTCACGATTTGCTATTGTGTAAAAAACCGTGTCGTTTTTTACAATCAATGTTCTGCGAGTTGTGGTTGTTCCTTTTAATTGGTCTAATAATACTTGTGTATTCGCAAATTTAGTAAAGGTTTCAAAAATGCTGTCCGTAGTATAAGAAAATTCATACACGCCGTTTTTGAGTTCGCTTTGTGCGAAACTTGTCATACTTGCCATAATGCAAAGGGTTAATATGATTAGTGTTTTTTTCATTGTGAGTTTACATTAAAAATCGGTCGTATAAGCAATTTATTGTTTTCATCTTTCCAACGCACCCAAGAATAATCAAATACTGTGTCTTCGATATGTAAATGTTCGCCTTTGACAAAAATCCAATCGCCTTCTACTTTTTCAACTATTAGTGCGGTGGCTTCATATTCTCCCATATCCGCACTTTCCGAGTGAATATTTTTTTCTTTATAAACAATGTCTGCGATAATACAAGTTGTTTGGTCTTTCAATAAATTTTCCCAAGTGTAAAAGTCAAATTCGTTTTTATTAACCCAAACTGTCATTTCGGTGTTGGCTCGTACTTCGTACCAATTTTCCGAAATTCCGACAACCGTCATATAGAATATTCCATAATCGGGTTTCCAAAACAGAGGAATTAAAAATTCCTGTTCTTTAATATTTTCTATTTCTATCTTTTGCATACTTGTTGTGTCGGTAATTAGTTGAAAATGAAAGTCTTTTGGATTGACAACGCCTAAACCGATACAATCTGTATTCGAGTAATATTCTTCTTCAAGAAGACCACCAAAAAATCGAAAATAATGCTGGTAATTTTCGTTCAATTTGTTAGTTGCATTTTTCGGATTATCGGTTGCGCCGTTCTCTTCGTTAACAGTTTCGTTATTTTCTGTTTTCGCTTGCTTTTTCGTTGCGTGTCCGCAACCGCTTGCGATTAACGCAAAAACGCTTAATATAATTACTATTTTTTTCATTGGGTGTTTATTTTTCTGTGTAACAACTGCTCACGCTAAACTCGTCAAAGTCTATGTCTGTTAGTTTTACAAGATTTTTGACTTCAATATTTTGCCAAATTTCTTCTATCATATTTTCGTCTTCATCATAAGTTTTCGTTTGTTTCTTTTTTGCAAGAAAATTGATACTTATTCCTCTCTCTAATCTGCCACTGCTCATTTCTT
>Ga0099364_10013606_pt1 | contig 10902 bp, 11 predicted proteins | sample TergutTh196P3_FD_73070 | JGI IMG/M metagenome (GOLD analysis project Ga0099364, IMG submission 73070) | Microcerotermes parvus P3 segment gut microbial communities from Pointe-Noire, Republic of the Congo - Th196 P3 | ecosystem: Host-associated > Arthropoda: Insects > Digestive system > Gut ... | reverse complement strand
TCGGCACCAACACGAGCTTACCCTGGGGCATGTGGAGCAGCGAGATCGCGCGCTACATCAACGCCAATCAGGCGGAGTTCAGCGCCCGGGGGATCAGCGTCACAGCGGGCAGCATATTGGAAAAAGGCTATGTGCACCCCACGTTTTTGTATGAATCCCTGTGGTGCCTGCTGAGCTTCGGGATCCTCTATCTCATCTGCAAGAAATGGCGGCGCTTCAGCGGCCAGCTGATGCTGTGCTACGGCGTACTCTACGGCACCGAACGCTTCTTCGTGGAGGGCATGCGGCTGGACAGCCTATACATCGGCGCCACCAACCTGCGGGTGTCGCAGCTGGTTTCGGCGGTTCTGGCACTGGGCTGCCTCGCCGCGCTGATCCTTCTGCTGCTCCGGGACAAAAAGGACCACAAGCCCATCGAGGGAATCGACTTTTTCCCCGAGGACGACAGCGAAAAGAACAAGAAAAAGCAGGGCGAAGCAAACGAAGCTGTTGACGCGGATACCGGCGAAGAAATTAACGCCGAAGACAGTAATTAAAAAGGAGAATCATCCTATGGCTCAGATATTGAGCGGCACAGCCGTGGCCGCGAAGGTCCTTGAGCGCATTGCCGATGAAACGAAACGCGGCGGTATTGCGCCCACCCTGGCGGTGATCATCGTGGGCGGCGACCCCGCCTCCCGCGTATATGTGGACAACAAGAAGAAGGACTGCGCCCGCGTGGGCTTTCACTCCCTGGAATACGCCCTGCCGGCGGATGTGGGCCAGACAAAGCTGCTTGCGCTGATTGAGACGCTCAACAGCGACCCGCGGGTCCACGGCATTCTTTGCCAGATGCCTCTCCCCCGGGACATTGACGAGCGGGCCGTGACGCGGGCCATCTCCCCCGCGAAGGATGTCGATGCCTTTCACCCGGAAAACGTGGGCAGAATCCTGCTGGGCGACCCCGTCTTCCTGCCCTGCACCCCCGCCGGGGTCATGGAGCTCCTGGCGGAGGCGGGCATTTCGCTGGAGGGCCGGCACGTGGTGGTCGTGGGCCGCAGCAGCATCGTGGGCAAGCCAATGGCTATGCTGGCGCTGGGCGCCAACGCGACTGTAACGATATGCCACTCCAAAACCGCCGATCTGGCGGGCATCACACGGCAGGCGGATGTGCTTGTGGCCGCCGTTGGCCGCGCGAATTTCATCACCGCCGACATGGTGCGCGAGGGTGCGGTGGTGATCGACGTGGGCATCAACCGCCTGGAAAACGGCAAGCTGCGCGGCGACGTGGACTACGAGGCCGTAGCCGAAAAGGCAAGCTGGATTACGCCCGTGCCCGGCGGTGTCGGCCCCATGACCCGGGCAATGCTCCTGCAAAACACACTCGCTGCCGCCGCCGCCAGCATCTAAAATCTAGTATTGGAGAATTTCATGCCGAAAAAACTCTATCGCTCCCGCGCGGACAGGAAGCTCTCGGGCGTCTGCGGCGGGCTGGGGGATTTTTTAAACATTGACCCTACCATTGTTCGGGTTGTCTTTGTCATTGTCGCACTGATTCCGGGGCTGAACCCGGTGTCTCTGATCGGCTATCTCCTGATGGCTGTCATCATCCCCGAGGAGCCCGTGGCCGACGATTTCGATGTCGTCGACGTTTCTGAGGAGCCCGGCGGGGCTGACAATCAATAATACCGCAGCAGCGAAACGACCTTTCCCAGAATCGCGATTTCGTTGCAGAGGATGGGGTCCATGCTGTCGTTTTCCGGCTGCAGCCGGAAGTGGCCGTTTTCTTTGTAGAAGGTTTTTACGGTGGCTTCGTCCTCAATGAGAGCGACGACGATATCGCCGTTGCGGGCCGTGGGCGTCTTCTCGACAAAGACGATGTCGCCATCGAGAATGCCGATGTTGATCATGCTTTCGCCGCGCACCCGCAGGGCAAAAAGGGATTTATCCCGCGAAACGGGGCCGGTATAGGGCAGGTAGCTTTCGATTTGCTCCACCGCGAGAATCGGCATGCCGGCCGTTACGGTGCCTAGCAGCGGCACGTGGGTCACCTGCTTTTCGTAGCCCGCGATGCGGATGGAGCGCTTGTGCATCGCGTCCCGGGTGATGTAGCCCATCGCCTCCAGGCTGTCCAGGTTCGTCTGCACCGCGGAGGTGGAGCGCAGGCCCACACGCTCGCAGATTTCGCGCACCGAGGGCGGAACGCCGTCCTGCGCACGCTCCAGGATGAACTCGTAGATGCGCCGCTGGGTGTCGCTCATTTGCTTTGATTTCATAAAAATGACCTTCCTTTCACCATGTTTTGGGTTTCTGGGACTATTATAACACAAATGTTCAAGAATTGCAAACATTTGTTTCAAAATTTTTGAAAAAATTTTTCACGGGGTGTATTTCCATGGCGATCCTGAAAAAATGGGCCGACAAGTCAATCAAACGGGCAAAAAGGCCAGAGGCCGTGGGGGTTTCCAGCCTGGAGCTCAGCGCGCTGGTGAACGACTTTCTGCGCTCGGGCCTGGAGATTCACTCCCTGATGGTAATGCGCCGGGGCAAGGTCGCCTTCGAGGCGTTTCGCGCGCCCTACACACCGGAAATGCCCCACGCGATGTTTTCGGTGAGCAAGTCGATCACCTCCCTGGCGGCGGGCTTCGCCATATCGGAGGGCCTGTTGGCCCTGGAGACGCCGGTACTGGAAATTCTGCCGGAGCTGCGGGGCTATGTGCCGGAAGAACCCGACGAGCAGCTGGAGCGGCTGACGCTGCGGCAGCTGCTGGCAATGACCTCCGGCAAATCGGTGCCGCCCATGGCGGATAAGCGCAAAAATCGCTGGCTGCGGGATTTCGCCGAAGCGCCCTGGCGCTACCCGCCGGGAGAGGGCTGGAATTACCACAACGAGAACTGCCATGTGGTCTGCGCCATGCTTCAGCGGGTGAGCGGCATGACGGTTGTGGACTACCTCATGCCCCGCCTTTTCGAGCCTCTGGGGATCCCCCGCCCCTTCTGGGAGACCGACGGGAACGGCGTGGAGGCGGGCGGCTGGGGCATTTCCCTTACGACGGAGTCCTTTGCCAAGATCATGCTCTGCTGCCAGCAGGGCGGCGTATATCAGGGCAGGCAGGTGATCCCCGCGGATTACATACAGGAAGCGACCCGCAGGCAGACGGAATCCGGCGGCGCCAGCGCCCACGGAAAGGTGGGCTACGGGCTGTGCTTCTGGATGGATCTCCTGCCGGGCTCTTACCGCGCGGAGGGCGTGTTTTCGCAGCTGGGCCTGGTCTTCCCGGACCAAGGCGCCTGCCTGGTGATGACCGGCGGGGAGATTTTCTCCGCGGACTCCCTGGACTGCCTGTTCCGCCATATTCCGCAGCTGTTCCTGGATGAGAACGGGCCGAAGCCGGAACGCGTGATCGATCCCGCGGATATCCGGCTTCCTCCCCTGCCGGAGCTGCCCCGCGCGCCCCGCAGCATCAGCCTGGAGCAAAAGCTGGAGGGCCGCATCATCCGCTTCAGCCAGCAAGGGCCGCAGTCCCTTCCGCAGGCGCTGGGCTACCCTGTCAGCGTCATGCCCGTGGCGGTATTTTTTATGTCGGCGGAAAAGGGCGGCGGAATCAACGACCTGCGCTTTCGTTTTCAGACGGATACCCTCCAATTCAGCTGGTCCGAGGGCAGCGAGCGCAACACCGTGCTCTGCGGCATGGACGGCCGCGCCCGCCGGAGCCTGATCCGCCTTGGCGGCATGGATTTTACCGTGGGCTGCACCGCCGCCTGGGAGGGCGCCTCCCGGCTGCATGTCTGGCTCCGCCCCCTGGAATCCGTGGCGCAGCGGCGGCTGACCTTCATCTTCAGCGGCAGCGTGGTGCGCATGCTCCCCCGCAGCTCGCCGGGCCTTTCCTCCATCGGGAAATACCTGACCGGCTATATCTCTACGCTGCTTCCCTCTGCCCTGGGCGGCCTGATGGCCTCCCAGGCGTCAAAGCTGGCGCAGCTGGCGGAGCCCATGCATATTGGAACGGTGACAAAGCTGAAATGACAATTTCCCCAAAGAACCGCAATTCTAAACCGGGAGGATTTTTATGGCCATCTATATTATGTTATATGCTTTGGCGGGGCTGGCGGGGCTGTTCTGCCTCGCTCTGGCCGGGGCGAGCGTTTACGCGTTCCGCCTGGCTTTTGTCCGCAGGAAAGAGCCCGGAGGCGAGCCCCGCGAGGAGGATTGGGAGCAGCCGGCACGCGACCGGGAACGCTGGAGCGGGAAACAGGCCTTTCTGGCCCGGGAGGATATTGAGGACGTCTCTCTGCGCGCGGCGGATGGCACGACGCTGAAGGGCTGGTATCTGCCGGCGAAGGAGCCTTCAGACGTTCTGGTGATTTCGGTGCACGGCTACCGCTGCGAGGGGGTGGGCGAGTTCTCCTGCTTTGTGGATTTTTATCATGAGGACAGAAAGGTGAATTATTTCCTGCCGGATCTGCGCGCCCATGGCCGCAGCGGGGGCAGGCTCATCAGCTTTGGCGCGAAGGAGGCCCCGGATATCCTGGCGTGGATGGACTATTTCATCGAACGCCTGGGGCAAAGCTGCAAAATCGCGCTCCACGGCATCTCTATGGGAGCCTCCACCGCGGTGCTTGCCGCGGCCCGGGCTACGCAGCCCCAGTTAAAGCTGCTCATCGCGGACTGCGGCTACACCGACGCCTACGAGCAGTGCGTCGACAGTATGAAGGGCGAGCTGGGCTTTGCGTTCACTCCCCTGGTTTGGATCACGGCCGCGGCCTTCCGTCTGCGGCTGGGGGTCTCACTGCGCAAGGACACCGACTGCCTGGCAGCCGTGAAAGCTCTGAAGCTGCCCGCGCTGTTCCTCCATGGGGCGCAGGACGATTTCGTCAAAACAGAGATGGGGCTTCGGCTCCACGAGGCCTGCGCGTCCCCAAGCAAGGCGCTGCTGCTCGTTGAAGGCGCGGGGCACGACATGTCCTGGTACGTCGGCCGGCCGCTTTACGAGGCGAAGCTCCGGGAATGGATGGAGCGTTTTGTCGCACCTGGAGAAGCGTTTTTCACAAATCTGTAGGGGTTCAAAATGTTGAACCCCTGCCCCGCGTACACAAGCATATCAATTTAAACAGCATATAATTTAAAATAGCGTATAAATTTTAATAGCGTATAAATTGCAAATAGCGTGTAAATTGTAAATTTTCTTATCAAAGCGAAATAGTGCTTGCATATCCTGAAATGTTGTGCTATAATATCTCAGTCTGAAAATGACGGTCTGAAAACATAGTCTAAAAACGATTTATTTATTCTTGGAGGTTGCTTTTTTTATGGCTTGGTATCAAATTTTGCTGGCGGGCGCCACGATTCTGCTGTCGATCGGCATCACCATCCTCGTTATGCTGCAGGAAAGCAAGTCCCAGGGCCTTTCCGGCGCCATCGCGGGCGGCGCGGATAACCTCTTCGGCAAGTCGAAGGGCCGCTCCTATGAGGATAAGCTGGTCAACTACACGAAGTACCTGACCATCGGCTTCTTCATCATCACGCTGGGTACCACGCTGCTGTTCCTCTTTAAGAGATAGGCGGCTGAGATTGCGCTGCTTGCAGGGGTTCAACATTTTGAACCCCTGCAATATATGCCCATGTCCGATGACCGCTCTTTCTGTCAGGAAGGGCGGTTGTTTTGGTGCTGAGGAGTTTTCCGCTATGCCCAATGTCTACGACTTTGATAAAACCGTTATCTATCCCGACAGCACGGCGGCCTTTTTCCGGTTCTGCATGAAACGGCACCGGAGGCTGGCGCGCTATGTGCCGGGGCAGCTGGCCGCCTGGGCGCGGTACCACTGGCATGTCTCGCGCGGGGTTCACGCGAAGGGCGAGTTTTATGCTTTTGTGCGCGCGCTCCCGGATTGGCGGGAGGAGGTGCGGCTGTTCTGGGAAGAAAACGCATCAGCCATGCTCAAGCCCTGGTACCTGGCGCAAAAAAAGCCGGACGATATCATCATCTCCGCCTCGCCGGAGTTTTTGCTTGGGCCGCTGTGCGAAAACCTGGGCGTGCGCCTAATCGCCACCCGCGTGGACCTGAAAAAGGGCCGCATCGCCGGCATCAACTGCCATACGGAAGAAAAGGTCCGCCGCCTGCGGGAGGCCTTCGGCGATGTGAAAATCGACAGCTTTTACTCGGATTCCCTCAGCGACGCGCCTTTGGCGGCGCTGGCCGGGCGCGCCTGGCTGGTGAAGGGCGACAGGATAATACCATGGCCAAAATAAAAATGGCCAAAACGAAAGAAGCCAAAATGAAAGAAGCGCGATACAAAAAAAGGAGATGCTATGCCGGATATCTATGATTTTGACAAAACTGTCATCTATCCCGACAGTGGCCAGACCTTCTACAAATTTTGCCTGAAGCGGCATCCCGCGATACTGCGTTTTCTGCCCGGACAGGCCTGGGCGGTGCTTCGCTTCTGGCTGGGATACAAAAACAGCGCCACGTATCGCGGGGAATATTTTGGCTTTATGCGCGCGCTCCCGGATTGGCGGGAGGAGGTGCGGCTGTTCTGGGAGAACAACGCCTCCTGGATGCTCAAGCCCTGGTATCTGGCGCAGAAAAAGCCGGACGACATTATTATCTCCGCCTCGCCGGTCTTTTTGCTGGAGCCCATCTGCCGGCAGCTCGGGGTCCGGCTCATCAGCACCGGCGTACATCCCGAAAAAGGCCGGGTGCAGGGCTTTACCTGCCGGGGCGCGGAAAAAGTCCGCCGCCTGCGGGAGGAATACGGCGATATTGAGATCGGCAACTTCTACTCCGATTCCCTCAGCGACACACCTCTGGCTGAGCTGGCCAAAAAGGCCTGGCTGGTGACCGGCGACAAAATAGAACCCTGGCCCTGGAAGAAAGACGACTAAAGGAGGCAGCGGCGGCCATGCCCAACGTATATGACATGGATAAAACGATCATCAATACCGACAGCGGTATAAAGTTCTACTTTTTTTGCCTGCGGCGGCATCCGTCGCTCCTGCGCTTTTTGCCCGCCCAGGCCCGGGCGGTGCTGCGGTTTTGGCTCTGGGAAAAGAACAGCCCCGGCTATAAGGGCGAGTATTTCAGCTTTTTGCGGGGCCTGAAAAATTTACCGGATGAGGTTCGCCTGTTCTGGAGGCTCAAGGGAGAAGACATCGTGCAGCCCTGGTATCTGGCGCGGAAGCGGCCGGATGACATCATCATCTCCGCCACGCCGCGCTGCCTGCTGGAGCCGCTGCTCGAGCAGCTGGGCGCGCGCTTTATCGGCACCCGCGTCAACCTGAAAACAGGCCGGGTGGAGGGCCTGGGCTGCCGGGGCGCGGAAAAGGTCCGACGCCTGCGGGAGGAGTACGGCGATATTGAGATCGATAACTTCTACTCCGACTCCCTCAGCGACACGCCCCTGGCCGAGCTGGCCAAGCGGGCCTGGCTGGTGAAGGGGGAAAAGATAATGCCATGGCCCGAACACTGAATTTCGTCGTCCGACCAGAGGAGGACGGCAGACCCGCCTACCGGGTTCTGCACGGACGCGGGGTATCGCGCCGTCTGCTCAACAGCCTCAAGCGTCTGCCGGGCGGCATGGCCCGCAACGGCAGTTCTATCATGCGCACCGTCGACCCTGTGCAATCCGGCGACGTTCTGGTTCTCCATCTGCCCGAAGACGAAGCCGTCCCTGAGCCCCTCCCTTTTCCGCTGGAGGTCCTCTATGAGGATGAGGATATCCTGGTGGTCAGCAAGCCGCCGACGCTGGCGATGCACCCCACCCGCAAGCATCAGGGCAATACCCTGGCCAACGCCGTGAGCGCGCATCTCATGTCCAGAGGCCTCCGGGCCACCTTCCGGGCGGCCGGAAGACTCGACCGGGGCACCTCGGGCATTGTGGTCTGCGCCCTGCACAGCTACGCCCTGACGAGATTGACCGGGCATATCGAAAAAACCTATCTCGCGCTGGCGCATGGCACGCTGGAGGGTGAGGGCACCTTCCGCAACACCATCTACCGCCCGCGCCCCAATTGCACGCTGCGCGCCTGCCGGGAGGAAAACGCCCCCCTTCAGCCCGGCGACGAGACGGCCATTACCCACTGGAGGGCGCTTGGGCAAAAAGACGGCGTAACTTTTTTACAAATCACCCTCGAAACCGGGCGCACGCATCAGATCCGCACGCACTTCGCGCACCATGGCATGCCGCTGCTGGGGGACGACTACTACGGCGCGCCGCCCAGGCCGGAGGGCAGGCATTTTTTGCATTGCTGGAGGGTCAGGCTGAGGCATCCGGTCACAGAGGAAATGATGTGCTTCACCGCTCCCCTGCCGGAAGAAATGCGCAAATTAATAGCATAAAAAATGATGACATAAAACACTATGGAGGAGAGATAGGTATGTCCGAAAAAAAGCAATTCCAGGCCGAGTCCAGGCGTATGCTGGATCTCATGATCCACTCCGTCTATACCCACAAGGAGATTTTTCTGCGGGAGCTCATCTCCAACGCCAGCGACGCGATTGACAAGCGCTATTATCATGCGCTGCAGGCGGGCGACACGGGCCTGAGCCGCGACAGCTTCGAGATTTCCCTGACGGCCGACAAAGAGAAGCGCCTGCTCACCGTGGCCGACAACGGCTGCGGCATGAACGCGGAGGAGCTCGAGAGCAACCTGGGCACCATCGCCCGCAGCGGCACCCTGGAGTTCAGGGAAACGCTGGAATCCGCCGCATCGCCCGAAGCGGCGGCATCGCAGGCGGTTGACGTGATCGGCCAGTTCGGCGTGGGCTTTTACGCGGCCTTCATGGTGGCCGACGAGATCACCGTCACCAGCCGCAGGCCCGTGGACGAGCAGGGCTGGCGCTGGCACTCCGACGGCGTGGAGGGCTTTCGCATCGACCCCTGCGAAAAAACAGAGCCGGGCACTGAGATTTGCCTGCGTATCAAAGAAAACAGCGAGCAGGAGCAATATGATGAGTTCCTGGAAAGCTACCATCTGACAGAGCTGATCAAAAAATATTCGGACTATATCCGGTATCCGATTCGCATGGATGTGGAGGAAAGCCGGCCCAAGGCCCTGCCCGGGGATGCCGCTGAGGACGCCGAGCCGGAATGGGAAACGGTGCGCGAGCGCAAAACCCTCAACAGCATGTCGCCCCTCTGGCGCAGGAACAGGAGCGAGGTAAAGCAGGAGGAATACGAAGCGTTTTACCGGGACAGCTTCTATGACTACGAAAAGCCTTTGCGGGTGATTCATGCCTCCGCCGAGGGCGCCGCGACCTACCAGGCCTTGCTGTTTCTGCCGGCGAAAGCCCCCTACGACTACTACAGCAAGGAGTTCGAGAAGGGCCTGAAGCTCTACGCCAGCGGCGTGATGATTATGGAGCGCTGCAACGATCTGCTGCCCGACTGCTTCAGTTTTGCGCGCGGCGTGGTTGATTCTCAGGATCTCTCGCTGAACATATCCCGGGAAATGCTCCAGCAGGACCGGCAGCTGAAGCTCATCGCGAAGCATCTGGAAAAGAAGATCAAGGCCGAGCTGAAAGCCCTTTTGGAGGAGGACCGCGAGAGCTACCACGCTTTCTATAAAGCCTTTGGCCTGAACATGAAGTTCGCGCTCTACAAAAGCTTCGGCGCGCAGAAGGAGCTGCTGGCCGAGCTGCTGGAGTTCGCCGCCACCACCCGGGAGCAGCCCATCACCTTCGCGGAGTATATCGCCGCCATGCCTGAGGGCCAGGAGCACATCTACTACGCCTGCGGGGAATCCGCGGGCCAGATCAAGCGCCTGCCCCAGTGCGAGCGCCTCACGGACCAGGGCCGCGAAATCCTCTGCCTCACGGACGACATCGACGAATTCCTGATCAAGACGCTCCACGAAATCGACGGCAAGGAGTTCCGCTCAATCTCCGACGCCGATCTGGGCCTCGAAAGCGAGGAAGAGAAGCAGAGCCTGGAAAAAGAACGCGAAGCGGCGAAATCCCTTCTGGAGGCTATGAAAGAAGCTCTTGAGGGAAAAGTGAATGAAGTGGCGCTGACAGCCAGGCTAAAATCGCATCCGGTGTGTCTGACCGCCACTGGCGGCGTGACCCTGGAAATGGAGCGCGTACTACAGATGCAGCCCGGCATGGAGGACGCCCCCAAAGCCCAGCGCGTGCTGGAAATCAATGTCTCACACCCCATCTATGAAAAGCTTGGGGAGATCAAGGACGATGCTGAGGCGCTGAAAAACTATGCCAGCCTGCTGTATAACCAGGCGCTGCTCATTGAGGGCTTCCCGGTGGAGGACCCGGTAGAGTTTTCGAACGCGATATGCGGGCTGATGGTGTGATATTATAATAATAATATAAAAGAATATAAAAAGAAAAAAATGAATTGGCACAGTTAAGAGGACAATCATGGCTGACATCATCTACATCTACAACCAAAAGCCCTATTTGAACCTGACCAATCAATGCCCCTGCGCCTGCACCTTCTGCGTGCGGGGCATGGCCGACGGCCTGGGCAGCGCGGCCACGCTCTGGCATGGCTCGGACCCCGCCTGGGAGGAGATCGAACAGGCGCTGGAGGCCTTTGATTTTTCAAACAGCCCGGAGGCGGTATTCTGCGGATACGGCGAGCCTTTCTGCGCGCTGGAAAATCTCAGGCGCGCGGCGGCCTGGCTCAAGGCGAGGTATCCGCGGACACAGCTGCGCGTAAACACCAACGGCCTGGGAGATCTGATCAACGGCCGGCCCACAGCGCGGGAGCTGGAGGGCTTGGTTGATACGGTCTCCATCAGCCTTAACGCCCCCGGCGCGCGGCGCTATGACGCGCTGTGCAGACCCTCCTTCGGGGAGGCCGCCTACGGCGCGGTGCTGCGCTTCGCCCGGGAATGCGGAGAGGCATACCCCAGGGTCGTGCTCTCCGTGGTGGATGTCCTGTCGCCGGAGGAAATTGAGCAATGCC
>Ga0099364_10013605_pt1 | contig 10903 bp, 8 predicted proteins | sample TergutTh196P3_FD_73070 | JGI IMG/M metagenome (GOLD analysis project Ga0099364, IMG submission 73070) | Microcerotermes parvus P3 segment gut microbial communities from Pointe-Noire, Republic of the Congo - Th196 P3 | ecosystem: Host-associated > Arthropoda: Insects > Digestive system > Gut ... | reverse complement strand
ACCATCAGTGGTTCAAAATCATCTTTTTCATTGTACCACGTATGCGGCGACGGACGCGTATCAAAATAACATTGCCAAAGAGCCGGGGATGTAGGCGGTACTCCGCCGTAATCCCCGGGTTGCTTGCGAATAACTTAATTAGAAAATGGAAAGGTTATTTTGATACGCTTCCGGCGGTGCAAACGTTAACAAAACTGAAATGGGACACAGCGCAGTCCCCGGATAAACTCCTCTTGCCACATTCCCCCCAAATCGGTAGAGTCCCGCATGAAATTCTACCGAATCAACCTCCTCTGCCTGTTGCTGTTTGCACTGCCTCTTTTGGGCGGTTGCGGCAATAGGTATGGAGTATTTTTATTGGAAAATAGGATACCGCTCCTGATGCGTGCTAACACAGGGGATGCGGATGCGCAGTACCAACTCGCCTATCGTTATCTTCATACATGCAGGGTTGACGCGGATGGTACAGTGACTCCCTTAAATGAAAAGGAGGGAATAAAATGGCTTCGCAAAGCCGCCAAACAGGAGCATGCCGAGGCAATGTGCGACCTTGGTAGAGCGTATCAATACGGTCATGGTGTTCCCGAAGATAAGGAGGAGGCAGTGAGATGGGTTCGTAAAGCCGCCGAACATGGAAATGCGACAGCACTGTGTGCACTTGCCCACTATTACTTTAACGGCACGGGTGTTCCTGAAGACAAAATGGAAGCCGTAAGGTTATTTCGTCAAGCCGCCGAGCAAGGGTTTCCTAATGGAATGTATCAACTCGGTCATTGCTATTTCAAAGGAGAGGGCGTTCCCGAAGATAAAATAGAGGCGGTCAAGTGGTTTCGCAAATGTGCAGAATTGGGTTCCTCCCCAGGGCAACATATGCTCGGCAAGTGTTATTACAATGGTGAGGGCGTTCTGCAAGACAAGACGGAAGCGATAGTGTGGTATCGTAAAGCCGCCGAGATAGATCAGGAAGCCCACTTTGAACTCATTGAGTGCTACCTCAAAGATGAGTATGTTCCCAGCGAGGCGGAGATAGAAGCATGGATTTCGTTACTCCGTCTGCTGGCAGAGGATGATTTGGTAATCTTTATTGGGGGCAAACGCGACGAGGATTTTTGGGATGGGTTGAGGCAACGTCAAAATCAAGCCGCTGAACTGTTGCGGGAAATGGAGAAAAGCACCCTAATGTAACACTTCACCCATGTGTAGCGTTTTGAATATTTGTCAAAATAGGAAACATGACAATTTGCCTATTTTGCGCAAACATACTATTTTTGTTTTCCTAGAACACGTAAACTGCACAATTTGTTGCAAAAACGTCCTCGCGCCACTTGGGTAAAGTGTTACGAAATGTTTGTTTTAGCTCAGATGGGTTTGGCTGATTTGAATAATTTGTGAGATTAAAAGGCATTGCCGTGCCGCAGTATAACTGCAAGGTACGCAAAGAACGCAAAGGAAAAATACCAACTAAACTTTTACACGCCCCGCCTCTACGCCTCTATGTTACGTTTAAGGGCGTTGCTTTCGGAAAGAAAAATGTTACACTGACGAGGAGTTTTCCGAACTGAAAACGAAATGATGTTCTTATGACAATGAAATCTCCCAGTCGAAGGCAGTTTTTGAAAACCGCCGCCCTGTCCGCCGCGGCGGTCGCCCTTCCCTTTTATGTGCCGGGAAAACTGCTCGGCATGAACGGAGCAGTGCCGCCCAGCGAACAAATCATTCTCGGCGCCCTCGGTATCGGCTCCAGAGGCGATTACGTGTTGAACATCTTCTTAAATCAACCGGACGTCCGATTCCTGTCGATTTGCGATACCCGTCAATCACGAAGAGAAGCCGTCAAAAATAAAGTTGACGCTAAATACGGCAGCAGCGATTGCACCATGTACCGCGACATGTTCGAATTCTACGAAGCCAATCCGCAAATGGATGCCGTTCTCATCGCCACCGGTGATCGTTGGCACACGATGGCGTCCATCGTCGCCGCCAAAGCTGGAAAAGACATTTACTGCGAAAAGCCGCTGTCGCTGACTATTCAGGAGAGCCGGGCAGTGGAACAAGCGGTCAATCGTTATGGACGTATCTTCCAAGCAGGTACTCAACGGCGAAACATTGCTAATTTTCAACTTGCTGCAAAACTTGCCCACGACGGCAAACTCGGCAAACTCATCGAAGTCCATGCGAACACACTGAATCCGGTAACGACGCACGAATGGCTGCCTGCCCAACCGGAGCCTCCTAAAGATGTGGTCGATTGGGATCTTTGGCTCGGTCCTTGTCCTTGGCGACCTTACAATGAGGCTTACGTTCAGGGCAGATGGCGGAATCATTACGATTTTCACGGCGGCGGTATTCTCGAGTGGGGAACGCACACCGTTGACCTTTGTCAATGGGCGAACCAATCGGACGATACGGTGCCGATTGAATACTGGGCAACCTACAATGCCGGCGGTGATAAGACTTCGTTGGTAGAAGCACGTTACGCCGCCGGCGTAAAACTAGTGATGCGGGACAGCGGTTGGCTCGGACTCGGTTCCTGTTCTGCCCGATATGTCGGCGAGGAAGGCTGGATCGAAACCGGCGACTCGGGACGCACCGAAGTTTCGTCGGACGCTCTACGGAAAGAATTGAAGTATTCCGTCGGAGGTTACCCTGCCGACAATCATGTTCGCGAATTCCTCGATTGTGTGAAGTCGCGGAAGAAGCCGTCCAGCAATGCCGATGTTGCGGCGATGGCGCATATTGCCTCGCACTGTGCGAAGATCGCTTGGGATTTGAGTCCGGCGAAGAAGTCGGCATCCGAAGAGGCTATCGTGTTGAAGTTTGATCCCGAAAAAGAAGAATTCATCGGTACCGGACCAGAGGTCGATGCCGCCAATCGTTTGCGCAGCCGGGCAATGCGCTCTCCTTGGCGGTGTTGATTAGAGGAGTCAGGAGTCAGAATTATCTCCTGACTCCAGACATAAAGGATCGGCTTGATATGCTGTTCCGATTCTGTAAACGTCCTAATAACATCCGCAGTCTTCTTCTGCAAAGGGATTGAAGTAATGCGACTCATACGTTTCACCGGAAAGTCTGACCACATCTTCAAAAGAGTCGTTGCTCGCCGACAAGCCCTGCTGATGTGCCGCAAAACGTTTCAAAACATCTACCGTCCGTCCGGCTCGTTCCGATTCTATCACGCCCCGCTCCGCTGCCGCCGCCGCTCGAACCGCTTGCGTCCAACCTTCTTCCCAATCTGCCTCGGCAAGCCAAACCAGTACCTTGCTGCGATCCGAACCGGAAGACAACGATTTTAACATTTCGTCAATCGCAAGATATTCTTTGATGGACGGGATTTTTTTCAATTCCACCAGTACTTTTCCGAGAAAGCATTGCAGTCTGTACCGCTGCAACGGCACTGACACCGCCGTTGCCGCTGCTTCACTGCGTTCCAACAGCCGTTCGCCGGTCTCTTTGTCGTTCCTCTCAAAGGCGGCACGACCGTAAATCCGAAGCTGCGCTGCAAGCATTTCCATCGTTTCATCATCGTTGGAGACAATGTTAACATCTTCGAGAATTTCGACAGCTTTGTCGAAAAAGTTTTTCGCCTGCTCCGCCGGTGCCAGCCGCCCCATTTCCCAATAAACCCAAGAATAACGGTACGGAGACACAAGGGAGTCGGCAATCTTTTCCGCTTCATCGAAACGTGTTTTCGTTGCAAGAAATTTCACGATTGCCAGCGTTGCCCAATCTCGAAATATCCCGGGGGTGAACGTCCGGTAAAAACGCCGAATCTTCTCCCAGTCGTCTATCTGGAGCCGTTGCAACACTTTTTCCAAAAAATCGTATTGCTGTTGATCCGATTCGAAAGGTTCCTTGGCGGTCTCGATAAGTTTCCAAGCTGTGTCAACCTTGTTTGCGTCTAACATTCCCAGGGCAATTCGTCCTGAGAGGGTTTCGGTTTGGGGAGCACTTTCTAATAGTTTTACGAGTGCTTCGCTTTTTTCAATCGGCAGGTATTGGAAGTCGGCGGTCAACAGAGCAATGCGGCGTTCTTGTGAATCGGGGATGTCGGCAAAGGTTTTCAGGGCGGCATCGAATTGTTTCGTTGCAAGTTGGCATTGAGCGAGTTCCACAAGCAGAAGTGATTTTGTCCGAGCGTCGGCGAAGCTCTCGACCATAAGCCGAGCAGTTTGAAAGGGATGTAACAGAGTGCTTGACATGTTTGTCTCCTATTTTTCAGGAAATTATAACAAAAAAATGATAGCGAAGAGTGAGGCTTTCGCCGGAAAGTTTTATACCCGTTGCCGTCATTGCGCGTTGCTCCATTCCGGCTTTTGTTAACGTTTGAACAAAAGCCGGAATGGAGCGCAGCGCCTACGGAAGGACTGTTTTGTGGGTACATTACTTTCAGGCGGAATCATTAGCGTTCCGCCGTAAAACCCTTGATAAAATAGCCGTCATCTTCCGTTACGCCGTACACGCCGACCTTGCCGAAATAGTGCTCTATCTTGTCAAACTCCGGCATCGTCGAACCATCAAACACCTGCCGACGAACTCCCGACTCGTTTTCCAGCGACAAAATAGCATTCAATACCTTGCCCACTACCGCCTGCGATTGCGCCATCTGATCTTGACGAATCATCTCATAAGTCGGACGCAACGTCTCATGAGTCTTCGCAAAGAACTGAAAGAAATGAGGCTTCTCCGTAATGCCCATCCCCGCAAAAATACGATCCGCCGCCTTGTAGTCCGCATCATCAACAATCGTCGATTTCGCCGACTCTTCCGGTGTATCCAGACGGTCCAGTATTACCTTCAAATATTCAATGTTCGTCGCGACAAAGACAGCACCCTTCGCCACCACCCCGCCGCCGTCAGGAAAGACCGGAGGAGCATCTTCTGCTTGGGCTGGTATCTCTATCGGTTGCACTTGGATAAGAGGCGGCGGTCCCCCCGTAGTACCTAGCGGTCTGAAAATAGGATCCCTTTCTTCCGGCATAATAACATCTTCCGCAGGCTTGCGATGCCAAATCTTGTGCGAATTATGCTCAATAAATCCCATCTCGGGATCCGTACCGAAGAGTTTTTCCATTCCCGCCAGCATCGCCGGTTCACATCCCTCCTTCAATTCCACCGCTACAACAATGTTTTCGCTGTTCGCCGTTATTGGCTTTTCGTATCGGGACATTCCCAAGACACGGTTGCCCAAATTGTCAATTAACTCTGTCCGAATGTTAATCATCGGACCGTTAACATCTGTTTCTAATCCTTTCAAAATGTCGTCCCAAACGCCTTCTTCGCCTAAAAAGGCATCGACGAGTACACCGATATTTTCAAATATCGCCACCGGATCGACGTAAAACATTGTGCAGCGTGCCAAGTCGCCGGGCATCCACGTCGGCGGAGCAAAGTTGGTGTTATCGGGAAACTCCAGCATCCGCATTGCCAGCCGGTACGGCTTTTTCGTGTGGATGAACGTCCGATGGACGACCTCTTGATCTTCAGTTTTGATAGAAACGATTCCGCCGATGCCTTGAATGGCGTCGAAACCTTGTTGTTTCAGAATCGAAAAGATCGACGGCTTTTCCCGACGGTTTTGGGCAATGGAACTGCGGCTCAACACTCGCACCGACTCGCCGTAGCCGAGCGGTTCGATGTACCAGCGGATGATCGGTGCCGTATCTGCCGGAACGTCATCAAGACAACGTTTCATTGTAACCTGATATGCTTCAACAGTTGCTAGCGAATCAGCCGACGGTTCGGTGATACGGTCGGCAAGCAATTTTAACAGGTGTAGTTGATCCGAGCCGATGAGCCAGTTTTGGAAAAACATGTAATAGGCTTTGCGCTCAACCGGCTCGAAGGTAATTTCGACTCTTGCCCCGCGCACTGCTGGCGGCGATTCGGACGGCGGGAACGTTAGAATGGTAATCTGTTGTCCCTTATAGGTTTCGGTCTCTTTTTTTATACCGGTATCAACGAATTTCTGTGTTAGTTCGGCGAGATATTTATCGGTTTCGGCTTTTTTCTCCGCTGTATCTATAATGAGAACGAAGCCGGGTGTTTGTGTAGGAACGGCGACCATACCGAAGGCAAGTTCGCCGGAGGGAAGCGACGAAATTGTATCGAGAGTGAAACCGAATGTTTTTTTCATGACTTCGGTGACCTGCGTTTGGACTTCCTCTTTGAAGTCGCCCATTACGGAGTCGTCAAGGAGTTTTCCGAATTGGGTTTGTTTCCATTGCTCGCCGAAGTCTTTGAGATTTTTTATTGCGACGAAGCCTTTTGTAGTGTTAGGAAAAAAGCTATCGGCGGAGGTTGCGGTATGAGCGGACGTACAGAGCAGTGCTGCGGTGAGCAATGTGTAACAGAATCGGGACACGTTGGTATTCATTGATTAACTTCTGGAGGGTTTCCTTAATTTTACCATACTTTGGGAGATTCGGCAAGAGCAGCAAGGCGGTTTCGACGGGGTTTTTTGTACTTTGGTATCTTGCTATTTTGGGGTGTGTAAAAATAGAGTGGGTGCAGCGCAGCGAGCGGGGGGCATTAGCCCCCCGTTGGGGTACGAAGCGTATTGGACATCCATCGGAGGGCTAACGCCCCCCGCTCGCTTTCTCATTTGCTCGCTCGCTTGCTCACTTGCTCGCTTGCGCAATGCTGAAAATACCCACAAATTTTTACACACCCTTTGAAACTGACGCCCGGACTGATTGCCTTGCCGGAATACGAAAAATAGCGTAAAATGACGACTAACATGAGACTCATTCACGTTTTCCCATGAGACGCTTGCTCTATATTGCTTTGGGATGCTTGCTACTCCTTTCGCTCACCGGCTGCCAATGCAACAGACAAAACGACCCAACAGCAACGATCGCCAGCAGAGGAACCAATACCAGCGAACTCCGACGATACAAAGAAGACTTCGACCGCTCACTAGAGCTCATCAATAACCTCGACGATTCGCCAAGTCTCCCCAACACCCCCGGCTTCGAAAGACTCGTCAGCATTACCGACTGGCTCAATCGATGGATACGCAATCAAAAACCGGACGAACATTGGAAGCCGTACACCGCATTTCAAGACGTCGAACAAGCCGCCGCAAACGTCGCCGAAACCGCGAAAACAATCAGCCGCTCCCTCGCTCTGATGCGGGGCGAAGAAGTCTCTGACGACACCGGTCAACCAATCACCGCCTCGGAACCGTTGCAAACAGAACGGCAAGCGGTGGTCACCGGTTTAGGATTGCTCGTGACACAAGCACATGAACTCGCCGCACTCGCCGATTTGCCCTCGATGGAGCGGCTCACGGAAACTATACTCAATTTGCAACGAAGATTTGCCGCCCTCGAAAACATTCCAAACCTCGATGCCGCAGGAATCCGCTCCTTTGTGCGAACACTCGAATCAGAAACCGAAGTCTTTGCGAACATTACAGCAGTGTTCGAAGCATACGCTCAACAACTGAAAACCGAAGGATTGTTCATCACGACCTCGGACGTCGAATATCTAAAACAGTCAGCATGGATGCGCGATCTCTCCCTATGGACAAGCGGAAATCGACAGGTTCTTTTAGAACAAGCCGTGCAAATATGCGACTGGGTCGTGTGCAACATCGAGATGCGGAGCAGTTGGCACTCAATCTATCAACAGGAAATCAACGTATTACAGCAATATCCTTGGCAGACGCTTTTGCTGGGATACGGTACTGTTACGGATAGGGCGACCATATTTCTGGAACTGTTGCGACAGCGGCGGATCGATGCGGCATTGCTTGCCGTGCCGACTCCAGATAACCCGGAGATTCCAACCTACTGGGCTGTCGGTGTGTTGCTAGACGGCGAAGTGTATGTTTTCCTGTTGAATTACGGTTTTCCGGTTCCTGGTCCCGATGGGGTGCAGGTCGGCGAAGATGGTTCTCTGCAATTTTCCAGTGTTGCGACGCTGGCTCAACTTATACAGGACGAATCATTGTTACGCCGTCTTGATCGTTCAGAGGAGCAGCAGTTTCCGATTACGGCTGAAATGCTGAAGCAGACGACGGCTCATCTTTTTATTATGCCGGAGAGTGTTTCGATGCGGATGAAAGTATTGGAAGCGGAATTGAGCGGCGAGCAAAATATGGTGCTTTACACTGATCCGCATGAGCTTCGCCGCCGTTTCCTTGCTGCGTCGGAGATTACGGAGGTTGAGTTTTGGAAGTATCCGTTCCGCACCGCCTTTGTACAGCGGTTTGAGCCTGCGCCGACGAATGAGGCGTTACGCATTTTTATGTTGGATCGTCCGCGGACGGATTTGGACACGGCGGCTGTGCGTCGTCACTATCCGCTTTGGTCGGGCAGGGTGTTGTATTTCAAGGGGGCGGTCAGTGGTCAGGAAAATGCGGCGACGAAATATCAAAATACTCGTGTTTCGGACAAGGAAATGATCGACCTTCGTAGAAATCCGGTGTTCCGTAACAATCCGGTGATTGCGATGGAGTTGGAGTGGCTTTCGATCCAAGCCGGTTTTTGGCTTGGTTCGGCATTGTTTGAGATCGATTCGATTGGTGCGTCGAAGGATGCTTTGCAAGGCATACGGACGAATCCGTTGAACACTTGGCGTGATGGTACGGAGTATCTTCTTGGTCGCATTGCGGAGCGTGAGTGTCGTTACGATGATGCTCGTCGGCATTACGGCAATACTTCTTCGTCTCTGTCTGGAGCGGGCAATGCTGTTCGGGCGAAGTGGCTGCCGCCCTGATAGAACCGCACGTCCACAGAGCCGCAATCTTACGATTGCGGCTTTTCTGTGCGGCGCACCAGCATTTCACAAGTGAAATCGCTAAAAGATGTGAAATCGCTAAAAGAGGCACACCCTGGAGCTTTGTTTACGTGCGACTGATACTTGAATCTTCCGGCAAAAAATGATACACTTTTCGTTGGGTGTGGTCTCTATTTTTCCGTCTGAACTATGAGCAATATCAAGTTTCTGTCATTTCTTATTCTCTGTACCTTATTGGGATTGGGCGGCACGGCGTTGCCGGGCAATCCGCCTTTCATAACCGACCCCGACGAGTCGGACTACATTTACGGCAAAGGAGTTCACGCCTTTTTTGACCGTAACTATGAAGACGCCCTCAACATTTTGTCGAGAGCAGAAGAGATAAAAAGCCTCGATCCACGCCCCTACTACTTCTTGGGACTCGCACATCTTCGGCAAAAAAGGACCGAACAAGCAGACTTATATTTCAAAAAGGCTGCCCAATTGGAATACAGCCGAGTCGCCCTTAGAGATTACGCCGTCGCCGAGTCACTGCGGCGGATTCAAGGAACAGAACGTCTGCGGATTGAAAATATCAGAACAGAAGAACGCACCGCCGCCCGAATAAAAAACCAAATTGTCCAAGAAGCACGATACGGCACCGAGAACGCCGCCGCAAGGAATGCTCTCTTCCAATCATTGCAGCCGGTTCGGGAGACGATAGTAGTACCACAGGAAGTACATACACTCGGCGAAAATGCTTTCGGCGTGAAACCGATAGACCCTATCGGCACGGCAGATGTAGGAACCGTCATACAACGGACAGAAATCGCTCCTTTTGGCGGAGCCGTAGTAAGCGTTACCGAAGCAGTACCGGCGTCTCCTGTTGTCCAAGAACCGTCGAGATCAGCCGAGCCGACAGTACCCGTCATTGAAAGGAGGGTGTACGTTAATCCCCTTGAATCGACGCCGCCGGTCGTTGAAATTCCAACAGCGCCGAGTCCAAGTGCGAATCCTTTGCGAAGTCTACAGTCCGATGCGGCGAAACAATTCGGAAAGACTCTTGGTTCTCTGTTTTCTAGATGATCGACAATATATAGAGAGTAGCATCCCAGTGGTACAATTTCTCTTGACACACATCTGAAAAATTGTTATACTTCGCTCGTTGTGCTTGACTTCAAGGAAGATTTATCCATGTTCAGTCCCGGTCGATATGTGCCCGATCCGACCGCAGGTATCGATCATCCCAATGACCTGCCACCCGCGATCATCCAAAAGCGTTCCCGCAATCGAAAAAAATGTCACTGTCCCCACTGCAACTATCTTGCTCGAAGGCATGATAAGTTCCTGTACGGAAAGACGATACGTCATGCTTGACAAAGAGATGGTTTGGTGTACAATGATAGGAAACTTCCGGCGAGGCATAAGTCGTAACCGTTTACGAAACCGGAAGTTATGACGAATTGGTTGCGTTATGTATATCCCCCTACGCAGGAATGACGAATCCGCGCCCGCTTGGATGATAGCCATCCGCGATAGACTTACGCCTCTCTGGCAATCGGAACGTAACATTCTTACGGCAATTATTGCGGTGGCTTTAATCCAGTTCGGTATTCTCGGAGCGATGATTGCCAATGAAATGCGTCCGCATGTTACCGGCACGACGATTCGGGTAGCGACGGTGCCTATCGATCCGCGTGATTTATTCCGAGGAAATTTCGTGATTTTGAGTTACAAGTTTAGTACTTTGCGCTCAATACCGCCGGGGATTCATAATACTCATAATTACAAGGATGGTCAGACGGTTTTTGTAACGATGAAGCAGGATGGCGACCTTTGGAAGGCGACGGGGATTAGTAGAGAGCGACCGAAGGAGGGGGTGTTTTTGCGTGGAGAGTACAGGCGCAACCGCATTGAGTACGGCATTGAGTCTTACTTCGTGCAGGAGGGGACAGGCAAGCCTATTGAGGATGCGATGCGGTGGAACAACAGCGGTAAAACGTCGGTCGTTGTCGAACTTGTCGTTGCTCCCAATGGTAAAGCGTCGATTAAGACGGTGGAGGTGTTGGAAGAGTGAACTGTGGCGCAAGAGCGGCGGGTGGCAACCCGCCGGGGAGTTAAACCGGAGTACCGGCTTAGAGCGGATCCCTAAACTCTAACCCGTTTTACGTTAGGTAGTTAC
>Ga0099364_10013604_pt1 | contig 10904 bp, 6 predicted proteins | sample TergutTh196P3_FD_73070 | JGI IMG/M metagenome (GOLD analysis project Ga0099364, IMG submission 73070) | Microcerotermes parvus P3 segment gut microbial communities from Pointe-Noire, Republic of the Congo - Th196 P3 | ecosystem: Host-associated > Arthropoda: Insects > Digestive system > Gut ... | reverse complement strand
CCCGATTAATGCGATTAACATTATATGTTTTTTGGATGAATGTGTTACCTATCATTGACACTTTAACAAAATTTTTTCCAGAATCTTGCCGAAAGCACTTGAATAAATCCGAATTTCGTGTTATAATGGTAAGAGGAAGACTAACGCATCACTATTGATTTTGGAGGATACCGGCTTATGTTTGATTTCGGGAACGCTAACGAACAGCAAAGACAAGCCATTTCAACGATAGCCGGACCCCTCCTTATAACGGCTGGTCCCGGCACCGGAAAGACCTTTACGCTTGTCAGCCGTGCAATCTATCTCGTTCAAGAGTGCGGAGTTAAACCCGAGCAAATCCTCATAGCGACTTTTACCGAGAAAGCTGCCAAGGAACTCATAACACGAATTACGAGCGAGTTGCTACGCAGGGGCATCGCCGTAAACGTGAACGATATGTACATCGGCACGTTCCATTCGATTTGCTTACGTGTCATCAAAGAAAACTTGGAGTTTACCAAAATCAAGAAAAATTATCGTGTGTTAGACCAGTTCGACCAATGCTACGTTGTTTTTCAAAACATCTACAGGTTTCGCAACATTCCGAATATCGAACTGCTGTTTCCACGAATCAGTGGCTCGGCTTGGCATTCGGCAGTTGGAATCTGCTCTTACGTAAATACGTTATCAGAGGAAATGGTAGACCCCGACTTATTGAAGTCAGACCCCGACTTGCAGATTTCTGTGATGGGGTTAGTTTTTGAGTTATATCAGAGCATACTAAGTCAGCTTAATCTACTGGATTTTGCGGGCATACAAACTCAAATGTATGAGCTTTTGAAAGACAATCCATCGCTCCTTGGCGAACTCCAAGGAAAATTGAGTTATATAATGATTGACGAATATCAAGACACCAACTATGTCCAAGAGCAGATTGTTTTTCTGCTTGGTGGGGAAAGACAAAACATCTGTGTCGTTGGTGACGATGACCAAGGATTGTATCGTTTCAGAGGTGCTACCATCAGAAACATTCTTGAATTTCCACACAAGTTTTGTGAAGGTGTGTGTAAAATCATTTCGATCGATGTAAACTACCGCTCAAATGGTGGAGTTATAGATTTTTACAACAAATGGATGCAGACCACCGGAGGCTCAAAGTTTCGTTTCCAGTGGGGGAATTTTAGGTATGAAAAGACCATTAAACCGTACAAGGAAGCTGAGATTTCAAGCCCTACCGTAATCAAGTTGGCGAGTGTTAATGATGTTGACGAATGGCATCGGAAAATCCTCGGCTTTTTAACCGAATTAAAGGAGTCCGGCAAATTAACCGACTATAACCAAATAGCTTTTCTTTTTAATTCTGTCAAGAGCGATAAAGTAACCGCACTTGCGCGTTATCTCGAAAATAACGGAATCAACGTCTATTCGCCGCGCTCGGCTTTGTTTTTTGAGCGTTACGAGATTAGGTTGATAACCGGGTGTTTAATGCTTATGTTTCCCGAATACGTGGAAGCACTTGCCGATGAAAGTTTTGAGTTTTTATCGGACGAGCATTACTCCTATTATCGTAGCTGCATTATGCTCGCTAATGAGTTTTTATCTAAAGCTGAGAACAGAGAACTGTTAAAATGGTTACGCAGGCGCGGAAGAGAACATTTGGGGCTTATCAAGTCCACGGATTATGCGTATTCGGGGTTAGTTTATCAAATGTTAGAGTTTGAGCCGTTTCGGAGCATTCTCGATACTGATATGTCAGTTGGTGTAGTAGATATTCGCCCTGCTCGTAACTTAGCACTTTTTTCGCAAATTGTCAACAAGTTTGAGTATCTACACAACGTCAGTGTTTTGGATGCCAAAGAATACCGTGGCAAGAAACGTATTGTTGCTAATACAGAGTTATTGTTCAACCTTTATCTGAGATTGCTCCGTGACGGGGGTATAAGCGAATACGAGGACGATTCCGAGTATGCACCGAGTGGCTGTGTTTCCTTTTTGACAATCCATCAATCAAAAGGAATGGAATTCCCGATTGTCTTGGTGGATTCCCTTTGGCAAGTGCCGCGAAAAACTTCTGATGACCTTATGACCCGGATAGAAAGCAAATATTTCAAGCGCCCTGCTTTTGAACCGTATGACGATATGAAATATTTCGATTTCTGGCGACTTTACTACACTGCTTTTTCAAGAACACAGGATTTGCTTGTGCTAACTTGCAACGAGGTGGGTGGACAAGGGCGCACTCCGAGCAGATATTTTGCGGAAGTCTATGACGATTTACCGTCTTATGAAGATGAACGCTTTGACGTATCGGAGTTTGATTTCAAGGAAGTGAAAGAGGTCAACTTGAAAGACACGTTCTCGTTTACATCACACATTACGGTTTACGAAACTTGCTCCTTGCAGTATAAGTTTTTCAAGGAGTTGGAATTTGCCCCTGTCCGGGTGAACGCTATGCTGTTCGGTATGCTTGTACATCAGACAATCGAGGATATTCATAAGACGGCACTCCGCAACAGAGCAGAGCCGGAGAAGCTAATCACGAGTGAGAACATCACGAAGTGGTTTGAGGCAAACTATAGCTCGTTGTCGAAATCAGAGCGAACTTACCTTGCCGAACCGCAACGCAATGCCGCTTTGAACCAAGTGTTGCGGTACGCCGAGCGCAACGCAGGGCAGTGGGACAAAATCCAAGAAGCAGAGGTAAACGTCAGTCTTGTCAAGCCCGATTACATTATAGAGGGTAACGTCGACCTCATCAAGGGCGAGGGTGGAACTGTTGAAATTGTGGATTTCAAGTCCGAGAAGAAACCGGACATAGTTACAAATGCCGAGCGGCTTCAACATTATCGCCGTCAGCTACACATCTACGCTCATTTGGTTGAGGAACGGACAGGCTACAAGGTCAGCAAAATGCACATCTATTACACGGGAGAAGAGGACAGTGTGCCGACCATCACCTATCCGTACACGCAAACGGCGATTGACGGCACGATTGCGGCTTTTGATGATACCGTGCAGAAGATTCTGCGAAAAGAATACAGGACTTGTGCGGATTCGGCGAAGACGTGCAGGGAGTGCGATTTTAGGTTTTATTGTAAGAAATGAAAGGGTGAAATATGATTGATAACAGAGTAAAGAAGACAATGGTTGAGATGGCAAGACTTTTAAATTACATTGATGAATTACCACAAAGTGTAAATGGGGCAATTCTCGTAAGCCCTTACGATGTTGACGGCATACAAAGAACTTTAAGAAATTTTTCGTATGTTTTTGAAGATTGCAATGACATTATTCGCGATAATACGCATTCGGCTATAAACGGTCTAATTCGTACCGATGGATACAATTATTTTATAGATAAAATTTGGTTTGGTTATTTGATGTCGGCTTATGACTTTGGTACTCCTTTGCGTAAATATATGGATAAAGATGTGGTAGCAATGCCAAGTATTGATGTTGAAAACGGCGAACTTGTCCATTTTTCAAACCAATGTCAATATATTATGGTCAATAATGCGCTCGGTAGCGGTTCTTTTGGGAAAACGGTTCTACTTAGAGACACTTTTATCGACGAGAAGTTTGTTGCTAAAAAGTATGAACCTGATTTCACAGATGTTGGCTTAAAAAAGCAGTTTTATAGTACATTTCTCAACGAGGTGAAAATTCTGCACAGTTTGAGTCACAAAAATGTTGTGCGTGTTTTTAAATATCACGCTTACCCTGAGGAAACTACAGGTTTTATCTTTATGGAATACATTGAGGGAGTCCATATTGACAATTTCTTAAAAGGGAATCCACAGTTGATAAACGACATTTTCAAACAACTTATAAAGGGATTCGTGTATATCGAACAACGGACAATTCACAGAGATATAAGACCCGGAAATATTCTTGTGGACACAATGGGGACAGTTAAGATTATAGATTTTGGAATTGGTAAATCCATTGAAAACGAAAACACTCCCAATACATTTCATAACCAAATCCACCGCTTAACACTCTCCGACGAAGAACTCAATGGCGAGTATACCTGCAAAACGGATATGTTTCATTTTGGTGTTATGTTAGACCGCTTGATAAAAGAAGCAAAGTATAATGAATCACAGTTTTTTTATTCCGCTATTCTTGAAAAAATGTCACGCAAAAATCCTAATGATAGGTATGATTCATTTGCTGATATAATGAAAGAAATCGATGCTTTTAGTTTATCAAAAATGAATATTACCAAAGTCAATAAAGCGTTGTACCAGAATTTTGCAGGTGCTTTATTTAACGCACTCGATTATTTCATAGGTAAACGGATTTTTAATAATAACATTGATAGCTTTCTTGAGAAATTAGAGAACGTCATTGACGGGAATAGTTTCGAGGAATATATAATCAACATTTCCGAGTTGTTGAAGTGTGTTATTAATAGCGATTTTCATTGCAACAAATCCAGCAATGAAAATTTGAGTCGCTCAGACGCAAAGGCATTTCTAAGGTGGGTAAAAAAATTATCGCCACCATCACAACAATTGATATTAAACAATCTTATTACAAAATTATCAACAAAGGATACCGAACCGCCAGTGTATAACTCGCCGTACTATGCTGATGATTCTTTTGAACTCACAGTAAAGTAATGAAAGCATTTGTAAAAGGAGTACCCCCATTCATGAGCAAACAACTAAACCTCACCGAAACCTACGAGTTTGAAACTCGGGAACCCATCAAAGGCTTCCCCGAACTGCGGTGGACGGGCAAGCGTCCCTACAAATCCACGCAATACTACCCGGCGCAGCTGCGTGAACAGTACGGGGTAGCTTCGGATTGTGGCTGGCTGAATAAAATCTTTTGGGGCGACAATCTCCAAGTGATGAGCCATATGATGAGGAATTTCCGTGGGAAAATCGACCTCATCTACATTGACCCGCCGTTCGACAGCAAAGCCGACTACAAGAAGAAAATCACGTTGCACGGCAAGAATGCGACTAACGACAGCACGTCCTTTGAGGAAAAGCAGTACAGCGACATCTGGACGAATGACGAGTATTTGCAGTTCATGTATGAACGGCTGATTTTACTGCGCGAGTTGCTGTCGGATACGGGGCAAATATTAGTACATTTAGATTATCATAAATGTCATCACATACGCCTTGTTATGGACGAAATCTTTGGTCAAAATAATTTTCGTAATGAACTAATATGGACGTATAATGGCGGTGCTTTACCGCCAAATGACTGGCCACGCAAGCACGATAATTTGTTAAGATATGTAAAAACCACAAAAGAGTGGACGTTCAACACAGAATACCGTCCATATAACGAATTGACTGCTAAAAGAATGAAAAGCATTCACAAGGGAGTTCAAGTTGATGTTGAACGTGGCACTCCTGTCACAGACTGGTGGACAGACATTAAAGTGCCTACGGGTCCAATGAACAAAGAAAAAAGTGGTTATCCTACACAAAAACCCATTGCTTTATTAGAGCGAATAATAAACGCCCTTACCAACCCCGGTGACCTTGTTTTTGACTGCTTTATGGGGAGCGGGACTACGCAAGCGGTTGCGATGAAACTCGGTAGGCGGTTTATCGGTGCGGACATCAACCTTGGAGCGATTCACACAACCACCAAGCGGCTCATCGGCATTGCCGATGAATTGTCGCAAGTGAAAATCAGCGATGAAACAACCAAGTACACAGGGTTCGAGGTCTACAACGTCAACGACTACGACTTTTTCCGGAACCCGGTAGAAGCACGGAATCTGCTCATAGAAGCACTCGGCATACAGCCGTTTCCACAGTCCGAGCTTTGGGACGGTGAACTCGATGGGCGCATGGTTAAGATTATGCCCGTTGAACGCATTGCGACAAAGGCAGACCTCGAAATCATCAAGGCGAATATGCCGTATGATACTTACGATAAAAGGCAAGACGAGAATCCCGCTCAAATAATCGAGCGGATTACCCTCGTTTGCATGGGGCATGAGCCGGACTTGAAGGCGGCACTTGAGCGAGAGCTTTCCAAGTACAGAATCGATATTCAAGTGAGGGACATTCTCAAAGACAGAGCAGAGTTGCGGTTAAAGCGAGAAGCAGAGGCTGAAGTAGTCCGTGAGGGCAGTAAACTGATTATACGGCAGTTTTACCCGCGCAACCTCATGCAAAAGTTGAGTTTGCAAGAGGACAACTTTGTCGATGATTGGCGAGAACTCGTGGAATCGGTTATGGTTGATTGGAACTTTGACGGTGCGATTATGAATCCGACTGTTACCGACATACTGGACAAGAAGTCGTTGGTATCAGGGATTTACGACATTCCCGCAAACGCAGGGACAATCAAGGTCAAAATCACTGACTTGCTCTCTGAAACGCTTGAGGTGGAGGTAAAGTAATGGCTAAAATTGCTAAGAAACAACCAAGCGGTTTCGATGTGGAGTTCGCTTTTCATCAGCAACTCCAACATTTTTACAACGAAAACCGCGGTAAAATCCGCTCACGGTATAACGACTTGACGAAGAAGTTTCTTGCGTTCAACGACAAAAGAGATAATCCGGAGGCTTTCCTGCGACTTCCGCAGTTTGAGGCATTGGAGATGTACGTCTTTGTCAAAGAGTTTATGGACAACAAACAAGTTTACGAAATCTTCGATGAATGGCGCAAGAGAGAGGGCAATTTTTCCGACCGCTCGTATTATTCGCTCACAAAGGGCGGACAAGTGCAGTTATTTTATGACGAATCCGTGGAGCAGAACGAAGCCGTCTTCAAGCAGATGAAGAATTACCGTGAAGACTACCCCAACTACATCTACGCGCTGACTATGGGGTTGGGCAAGACAATCCTTATGGCGACTTGTATTTTCTACGAGTTCCTGCTTGCAAACAAATACCCGAAAGATGAGCGTTTCTGTCACAACGCACTTGTGTTTGCACCGGACAAAACCGTGTTGCAATCACTGCGTAACATCGTCACTTTCGACAAAGTGAAAGTCGTACCGCCGGAGTACGTCAACTTCCTTGACACGAATATAAAATTCCACTTTCTCGAAGAGAGCGGAACTACTCTTAATGCGATTGACGATTCCGATTTTAACATCGTTATCTCAAACAATCAAAAAATCATTGTTAAGAAAAAGCATAAGAAGGACTCGCCATCTACACGACTATTCCAAAGTTCGCTTTTGTCAACGGTCTACGGCGAGGACGATGAAGCTGATAGCGAAGAACTGCTGATTGAAAATCAACGGTTCAAGAGACTATGCCGACTTTCAAAGCTCGGAATATACGTTGACGAGGCACATCACTTGTTTGGAGCGAAACTCGAAGAGCAAATCCGTTCCGGGAAAGGTGAAAAGACGAGTCTGCGGAACACCATCAACGCAATTGCCAAGAAAACCTCTATTGTGGCTTGCTACAATTACACCGGAACACCGTATGTGAAAAGGCAGTTGCTCCCGGAAGTTGTCTACGCTTACGGGCTTAAAGAGTCAATCTGGAACGGTTTCTTGAAAGATACCGCTGTGGTAGACGTTGAGAACGTCAAGGAAAAGGATTTTCTGAAAGCGGCAATCAAGCGGTTTTGGGACACTTACGGCGAAAACAAATACGAGGGGTTGCTCCCCAAGATGGCGATTTTTGCCTCTACGGTTGAAGAAGCTAACGGAACAGTCCGGCCTATTGTGGAGGAAATACTCGCTGAGTTAGGGATAAGTGCGTCAAAAATCTTGATTAACGTGGGAGAGTCGAAGATTACCAAAGCGGAGGACATACGAGATTTCAACAACCTCGATGTTGTCGGTACTCACGGGTGTGAGAAGCAGTTTGTAATCTTGGTTGAAAAAGGACGTGAGGGGTGGGATTGCCGCTCTCTGTTTAGCGTTGCCCTTTTCCGAAGCCCCAAGTCTAAGGTCTTTGTTCTACAAGCGACTATGCGTTGTTTGCGACAAATCACCGATGAGCAGCAAAGCGCAATCGTTTTCCTCTCAAAGGCGAATGCAGACATTCTTAATGACGAATTGAACCAAAACTTCAATATGGAACTCAAAGACTTAACAAACGCTAACAAAGACAACAACAAACAGCTTTTCAAGGTGAGGATGTTGCCGCCGCCAAGGACAATCAAGCTAAAGCACATCTCGTATCACCATACCCTCGTTGAAAAAGGCACGGTTGAACCCATAGATTTTGGGTTCGCTGATATGGATTTCTCGAAGTACAGCGTTACCGTGCGAGAAAAAAGCAGCATTGCACGGGAATACAGCACAAAAAAAGAGGAAGACGTAAAGGGGATAAAAGCCACCAAACGCTACAGTGCATTTATGCTTGCAGAGGAAGTTGCGAGGTACTTGAACATTTCTTGCGTTAGGGTAGATGGAATAATCCGCAGCTCAATTGACGGTGTTGAATTGGTTTTGAACAGCCTCAACCTTTACAACGAAATTCTTCACGATGTAATAATCCCTAAAATTTGGGATTTCCTTTTCGAGGTCAAAACAGACATAAAATCAACCGACAAAGAAATTATTCTCTTGCGTGACCCTACCGACAAGGGGTATTATGAGTTTAATCACAATCCCGAACTCGTGATGCAAGCGAACGACACCACCCGACTCAAACCGCATGAGATTGCGAAATCGTTCCACGCTGACACTTACTGTTTTGATACAAAGCCCGAAAAGGAACTGTTTATGCAGTATGTCACCGATGACGAAAAGGTAGACGAGATTTACTTCACCGGAATGTTTACGCATAACCAAGGGGAGTTAGCGATTCAATACTACGACCTCGAATCACAAAGGATTCGGCAGTATTTCCCCGACTTTTTCGCTAAAATGAGAGATGGAACTTATCAAATAATCGAAGTCAAGGGCGACCATTTGATTGATGAGGTTCTAACCAAGGCTAAGACGGAAGCTGCGAACCAATTAGCAGTTGAGAGCGGGATTGAGTACAAGCTTTACAGAAGCAGTCGTGTTATGAACAGCAATGTGTTGTACCCCAATGTCGAAATCGCACAGCAATCGTTGGCAGAGAGTGTTGCTGATTTCATTGAATGTTGAGGTGGCGACCGTTCCGGCGGAACTTTTGCGAGGGTTTAGGCTTCGTTTTATACAAGCCCGGAAGATGCTGTGTTTAAGGTGTTGGGGTTGAAGTGAAAAATAAATTATAGGATGCGCCTTGTTTAGCGCGATTGTTATTTGCCTTTACACTATTAAAGAAAGAAGAGGCGGCAATTTATGAAAGTAAATATATTCTATTCGTGGCAATCGGATTTACCAAACAATAAGAATCGAGGTTTAATAGATAATTGTATTGCGAAAGCGGTGAAACAACTCGGAAGTACTTGTTCTCAAGTAACTGAATTTGCAATAGAAATGGATAGTCGCAATACAAGCGGAACTCCAGATTTAGTGAGCAGCATTTTTGAAAAAATCGATGATTGTGATATTTTCATCGCTGACATTAGCATAATAAATTTCGATTCAAAAGAGAGGCTTATGCCAAATCCCAATGTTCTTTTGGAATTAGGTTATGCGGCAAAAACTATTGGCTGGTCTAACATTATTTGCATATTTAACTCTGAATTTGCAAATATCGAAGATTTGCCGTTTGATATACGATTCAGAAAACCAGTTGTTTATAACACGAGAATTGGCTTGCCCCAATCTCGTTGTTTGCTCAATAATTCATTATTATCATCAATAGAAGAAATTGTAAACACGAGAATAACTGACAAAAAAGATTTTTTGGAAATAAAACGTGTAACCGATTTAAAAATGCAGAATATTCTAATTGATTTATGCAGAGTGTTATACGAAACTGAAGAAAGTAATGTTGATAGATTTAATTATTCAAGATTATTAAACAGTTCGTTTGAAGAAATCGAACAATCCCTAAAAAAGAGACAGTTATTAGGGTTTCACTTATTCAAAAACGTCAATTTGAACATAAAAGACTTTATTGATTTTTTTAATGACGAATTAGAAACTTATTTTTTATCTGCAAAAGAAAAGAGATTGATTGCAAAAATGGTTTATTCTTTGCGTAGATACGAAAAAATGTTGCAAATTCCCGATACTTTTGAAAAAAAGGGACGGTGTGTTGATTTTATAGTGTCATCAGGGTACAAAATAAATTCCGATAACTCACCCAACTCATATTTATTATTAAAACCTCTACTTAATGATAGGTTTATTGTAGTGAGCGGTGGCGAATTTTCCCCAAAAATAATTAACATACTTCTTGATATGCTTGAGATAAACGAAAACTATTTATCGACTTTTAGTCAATGCCTCTACGATGTTATTGCGTTGGTTAATGATTGGATTAAATTAACGGGTAATTATTTTATTGCAAATCAAAAGCCACTTAGTGTGGTATCAAAGTAAAATTGGTTTTTGAACTTCGCAAGATGAAATCATAACTTCGAGAATGTTTGGTACAATATGACTCTCGAATTTTTAGATTTGTGGACGTGATTTTTATCAACGTGAGTAGCGACAATAAATTCAAAATTACCGCCTGTAATCTGCTCACCAAGCCGCATTCCGAGTTCGTGAGCGGTTGCATAATCGACCTCGCCCGGTGCGAAAGATTGAATGGTGTGATACGCTAAAATGCCACCTGTTTTATCGGCTTCTTTTTTCGTCATATTGAACGACATACAAGCAAAATCCGGCTCACATTTGTAGCCGGAAATAAGCAATTTTTCGTCTGTCTTTTCGGGGTTCATAACGTAGTTTAGTGCAGTGTTCAGCGTTGTTTCGATTGGGTGAATTTTCGTTACTGCCATAGTGTCCCCCCTTAAATTATCTTCTCACCGATTATGTGGACTTTTCGCAGAATTTCCTCTTGTTTTTGCTTGATTTCATCGATGTGTTAAAGTGTCAATGATAGGTAACACATTCATCCAAAAAACATATAATGTTAATCGCATTAATCG
>Ga0099364_10013603_pt1 | contig 10905 bp, 8 predicted proteins | sample TergutTh196P3_FD_73070 | JGI IMG/M metagenome (GOLD analysis project Ga0099364, IMG submission 73070) | Microcerotermes parvus P3 segment gut microbial communities from Pointe-Noire, Republic of the Congo - Th196 P3 | ecosystem: Host-associated > Arthropoda: Insects > Digestive system > Gut ... | reverse complement strand
ACAACAACGCTTGAGCAGCGCAGACAAGCAGCGGAACGGATAATGAAAAGACAGGAAACGATACCATTAAGACATTATTCCGACGAAGAATTGGACAATATGAGGTATGAATACTTGAAAGAAAAGCACCAATGAAAAGAGTATTGATAGACACAAACGTCTGTATTGATTATATCTTAAAACGAATGCCGAATTTCGTAGATGCTAAAATTGTCATTGAGGAAATTGCCAAAGGAAATGCTCAAGGACTAATTACAGCATCAATGGCTACCGATATATTTTATTTGCTACAAAAAGCAAATGGTAAAACATTTGCCTTGCGCTCTCTTTCCGATGTACTGCTCATTCCTGACGTATTGACTGTTCACAGAAATGATGTATATTCAGCATTACAATCAGGTTGGAATGATTTTGAGGATGCGCTTCAGGCTACTGTTGCAGTGCAAAACGGTGTAGATGCGATTGTTACCCGAAATAACAAAGATTACAAAAGTGCGCAAAACATTGATATTGTCCTTCCGAAAGATTTTATACAATATTTGGAAGATTAATTGCAATCGGTTAATTAGTAGAAAGAATAGATTTTTTTGGTCTCAAAAAAATTGGAACTAAATTTAATAGAGGATTTCTAAAAATTTTTATATTATTTGCATTTCCACATGAAAATCAGAGCCAATCCCTTCTGTAGAATTGAACCATATCCGTCCGCCAGCACTTTCGACTATCCTTCGTGAAATGGCAAGTCCCAGCCCCATACCGCCTGATTTGGTCGTAAAATTTGGCACAAAAAGATTTTTTTTAACATTTTCAGGGATACCTTTGCCGTTGTCAGATATTGTAACTCGTACTTTGTTGTCGGGCATTGTGTCGATTGTAACTGTTATTTTTCCTTCTTTTTCGGTCGGTATTGATTGTATTGCGTTTTTAATCAGATTATTAAACACCCCCGGCAGCTGCTCGCCGTCTGCTTTTACAAAAACGCTGTCCTCCACCCTATTCTTATAGAGAATGGGAATATTGGTTGAATTTTGAAATAACAAGAGGCTGCTTTCAACTTTTTCTGTCAAATTTACGGTTTCGTGTTTTGCTTTTGGCGTTTGTGCAAAATTACTAAATTCCGAAGCGATTGAGGATAAATTATCTATCTGCTCAATTAAAGTTCCTGTAACTCTTTTTAAATATCCTTCAAAATCGTTAACGTTGTCTTTCCAAGCGCGTTGGAGATGTTGAATGCTAAGTTTCATCGGCGTAAGTGGGTTTTTAATTTCGTGCGCAATTTGTTTTGCCATTTCTCGCCAGGCGAGTTCTCTTTCAGTTCTAGCAAGTTTTTCGGCACTGACCGACAGAGCATCGACCATACGGTTGTATTCAGATACAAGTTCGCCTATTTCATCTTTGCGTTTGTAGTCAATTTTTTCGTTATGTCGGTCAAATTTCAGCTGTGACAATTTTGATTGAAGCATTAACAAGGGTCTTGTTATTTGGTGCGACAGAAAAACCGCTATCATTATTACCAAAAATGAAAATATAAGATAAAAATTTATTATTGTAACAATAACTGAAGAAATTTCTTCTTTAAGTTCGTCATTTCCAACGAAATAAGGCAAGTTCACAAAACCAATCAGAAGGTTATTGTCGGTCAGCAAAGGGACATAAAAGGAAGTATATTTCAGGTTTCCGATTTTTTCCTCTTCCAAAAAACGTGGAACTTCGGTGTATGCCAACGAATAATATGCTTTCGGGTTCATTTGAGTACCCATAAGCCCTTTTTGAAAGAGTTCTTGTCGGGAAGTTCCTATTAGTAGCCCTTCAATTCCGTAAATGTTTATATCACAATGAAATACACTCGAAATCATTTGTAATTGATAATTAAGATATTCAACAGGAATAGTGGTTTCAGGCACGTCAAAACCGATTTTGTATTCTAATTCCAACAGCACAGACTGAATTTTATTTTCCAAAAGCTCGTGATGTTTGCGTTCGAACTGTTTGACAGAGTAGTAAATAGAGCCGATGGCAACAATAATAAGCATAATCATCATTAGCGTAACAAATGCAGTTTGAATTTGTTTTTGTATTGATATTTTGAATGTTATGTGTTTGAATTTCAATTTAGAAAACATAATGAACAACACTCCGAACAAAAAGAAAAATATGAAAAATATCGAAAAAGCCATAAAAACGTCGCTAAGGTTCATATCTTGTCGGCTCATAACAATAATTGTCCTTAAATCAGGCTGATAGACAAGGTGAGAAAAATCGTCATCTTTTTGAAATATTTTGGCATAAAGAACTGAATGAAAGGATTTTGAACTGTTTTTGTAAAGGTATCCGCCTGAACTTTTTACTAATACTTCATCAACATATTTTGAGTATGAATAGTCGTCAAAAATTCTCATTCGGGATTGTTCTTTGTAGCTGAGTAGCAATTCGGGGTATCCCATTCCTTCGGAAAATGGTTTTGATTGGAGTTCGATGAAAAGAGAGGTTTCGTTTTCTTCGTCGGGCAAATAGCGGAAAACCCCAAGTATCGATACTTTTCCGTGCCGTTTTTCCAAATAGTGAAAATGCTGACAACCATCAATTAAATATCCGTAATCGGAAAATAATTCTTGAAAAAATCTGTAACAGTTCCTTTCCTCGCCTGTTTCTTCGATATAGATATTGCCACTCTTCCAGCATGGAATTGCCTGAATTTCATACCGACCCCAATATCCGTAAAAATAATATTTAATAAGGTGATTTCTAATGACTTCTGGTTCTAAATCGGATTGTGTCATCAAACGGTTTAAAGTTGCATCGTGCGCTAATTGGTTTTCAATATTTATTAGATACATTTCGGCAACGGGGTCTTCGTTGTTTAACATCTGAAAAGTTAAATTTTCAATAAGCAGTTCTCGGCGCGCTTCCTCTTGTCTGATATTTAAGTCCATTAAAATTATTCCTGCATAAACTGCAAACATCACCGAAATCCACAGATACCGACTGTATGACAATTGTCGCTCAGGTTTTCGTTCTGTATAAACAAGAAATATTCCCAAAACAATGAAAAAGAGGAATGACCAGTCGCTGTCGTCTATTCCAATTCCGTTGTAATATATTATAAATGGCAGAGTTGTAACGATTAATGTGAAAAGAGCATGTTTTTGTGGGATTTCATTAAGGAAAGAGCCGATTATTCGTCTATAAAACAGCAAAAACGAAAATAACAAAAGTACTGCAATCACTATTTTTGTCATAGAAACCCAATCGATGTTGATTATTTTTGTCAGTATCAAATCGTTTCCTGAGTGAAGCGCCAAAAAATAGAAAAATCTATTAATCAAAACAAGAAAAAATAGTGCTGTTAGCAAAAATATCGCAAACGAAATAAGAGATTGCAACTTATTGCCGTTTTTTCCTATAAAAATTTTATGCATCCTGTAAAACCTATAAAACCAGAAAGTTATCACAAACAACCAAATCGACAAAAGAAGAAAAAATCCCAAAGAGGACAAAAATTCGGACATAGCAAAATTGAACGGCGAAAATATTTCAGCACTATGTAGGAACGACAAACCCGCTTTCCAAAAAACAAAGTAATATAATAAGGAATAAAGTACTATCGCAAAAAATAAGAGTGTATTGATATATTTTTTCGTTGAATAATAATTAAGAAGTGTGAAAAATAAAAATGTTACGGCAATTAATGCGAATAATAACAGCCAACTGCTTAATATATAACCGTTTGAAAAATTTTTTGTACTGCTGCAAGATAAAATATAAAACAAAGGGTTATTGTTTTCATCGAAAATCGGTAATGAATTGTCATCTTGGTTTCTTAAAATTTTTGTATTTGGGTCGAGTGTGTAACTGCTCGGGAAACCATCTTGAAGCAAATTATTTTGATATGGATATTCGTGTTTCAGTAGGCTTAACGCAACAAACAACACATTTTCCTTCTGTCTGTTTTGTGTTAAATACCACCCGTTGTCCAAAAAAACAAGCGGTTGCACAAAATAGTTAGGACTTAAACCGTCCACAGGCAACAAATGATTTGTCCATGCAATTAACTCAATGCCTTGATACACAAGTATATCAATATTATTTCTTTTTAATGTATCTAAAAAATGCCATAATTGTTCGTGAGAGGCTAAGTCGTCAAAGTCAATAATATCAAGCAAAGTAGTCATTTGATTGCGTATAGATAAAATATTTTTTTCTATTTTTATTGAAGAGTACGGTTTTAGCGGCTGCACAGGTGAAAATAATCTTATAATCAATCCGAGCAACATTAAAAGTAACGTTGCTAATATCTTGATAATAAGTGCATTACGTTTTTTCATAAAATATTATTCGCTAAAAGTTATGTTTTTTATCTATTTTTAGCAGGTTATTTTAAAATTATTCGCTAAAAGTTATGTTTTTTATCTACTTTTAGCAGGTTATTTTAAAATTATTCGCTAAAAGTTATGTTTTTTATCTATTTTTAGCAGGTTATTTTAAAATTATTCGCTAAAAGTTATGTTTTTTATTTTAAATAAACAAATCATCCAATATGACTTCACTCTGTATATTATTTTTGTATTGATTATCTTTTACTCCGTAAGTAGTTATCATTGTGATATGTACTGATTTTTTAGTATTAGTTTCTTCGATAAAAACAGAACGTTTGTTTCGCAAATTTTCATCAATTTTTTTAGTAATAACAAATTTTTTTGCCGAAAATTTTTTTTCACAAAGATTTATAATATTATCACTTCTTTCGATAAGGAAATCAATTTGTGCACCGTTTTCAGCCTCTTTACTGCGCCAGCCAGAAGTGAAAGAAACCACGCCATCAAACCCCAATTTTCTTTTAATTTGAGAAATATGCGTTTGGCACAATAACTCAAACGAAAAACCTGTCCACGACTTATGTTTACTCGTATCGATTATATTGCTCCAATAATTACCTGAGGTTCTTCTATTATCGTTCTCAAAATGAAGATAAAACAAAGAATAAAAATCTGTTAACTGATATAACCGAAGACTTTTTTTTGCCGAAAAATTATTGTTAATAGCGATAAATCCGCAAAGTTCCAACTCCTCTAGCATTGTTGTTAAGCCGCCGCCGTTGGAAATTTTTGTAAATTTTACTATTTCATCACGACTTAAACCTTTTCGTTTTTTTGCCAATACCTCAATGATTTTAATATATTTTTTTGGTGATTTGAAAAGCGAAGAGTAGAGTTTTGAATATTCGTCTCGTAAAATTGCATTTTTCTTAAAAAACATATTATCAATGTTTTGTGGTAAACTTAAAGATTTTTCCAATTGCTCTAAATAATAAGGTATTCCACCCAGAATCATATAACACTCGGCAATTTGAAACCTGGACAGCGCAATTTTTTTAGACTTCAAAAACTGTTCGGTTTCGTTTAGTGTAAACGGCTCTATAAAAATTTGGCGGGTTACGCGATTATGCAATCCACCTCGGTTTTTAATGATATTGTTCATAATCCACGAAGTGGAAGAGCCGCATATTACAAAAAAAATCTCTTTTTGTGATGACGCAAAAGAGTTCCAAAAATATTCAAAAGCTGACAAAAAGCCCGATTTAGCATTATCCAACCACGGTAACTCGTCAATGAAAATTATTTTTCGACCTTTGGTTTTAACACTCCGCAGATATCGTTCTAACTGTACAAAAGCGTTCTGCCAATCTTCAACAATTGGATTTTCTTTACCTGAATAGTAGTTTAGTGCCGTAGTAAAATTGAAAAGTTGTTGTTTTTTATTTGCATTTTCTGCTCCCGACAGATAAAAAGTAAACTTATCTTTAAAAAAGCCTTTTATCAAAAATGTTTTGCCAACTCGACGTCTGCCATAAACGGCAACAAGTTCGACTTTCCCCGAATTAACATATTCGGTAAGCCTTTTTATTTCTGTTTTTCTGCCAATTATATCTTTCATTTTATAAAATTTTTCGCTGCAAAAATACAAAAAAAATGCAAAAAAGTAATTTTTAGCAAATAATTTTAAAATTATTCGCTAAAAATTATAAAAATTATATTCCAATCCTTCTTCTTTAATCAATCAACTCAAAAGTATAATATATCCTATTTCATTTTTTCCTTTATCATTCCCACCGCCATTTCAATTGCCTTTTCTACTTTTTCAGGTTTTTTTCCGCCGGCGGTTGCGAAGAATGGTTGTCCACCGCCGCCGCCATCGATTTCTTTTGAGATTGATTTGATGATTTCAACGGCATTCAGTCCTTTTTTCTCTATCAATGAATCGCTGAGAATTACCGCTATACTAGCTTTTCCTTTATAATCGCCTCCTAATACCGCAACTATTTCTAAAGAGGCTTCGGTGCGTAATTTAAACGCAAAATCTTTTAAATTATTGGCAAAAACAGGTTTTACTTTAGTACTGACAACCATAACGTTATCAATTATTTCGGCGTGGTCTAAAATATTTCTCATTTCAATAGTCATCATTGCTTGTCCGTAGTTTGCCATTTGTTTTGACAGTTCGGAATTTTCACGCATAAGATTTTCCACGTTCATCCTTATATTTAAGTTATTTCGGAAAAGTTGGGTAAGTTCCTTAAAGATAGACATTTGACCTTCTACGAGTATTTCTGCTTGGAGTGCTGTAACAGCTTCAATTCGTCTGATACCTGCGGCTATTGAGCCTTCGCTGATTATTTTAAAAAATCCTATTTCACCGGTTGCTCGGACGTGCGTACCTCCGCAGAGTTCCATTGAGTCTCCGAAAGAAATTGTTCTAACTTTATCGCCATATTTTTCGCCGAAAAGAGCAATAGCACCCATCTCTTTTGCAGTATCTAATGATATTTCCCGAAGTTCTTTTAACGGCAAATTTTTTCTTACGTCACTGTTTACCAACCGCTCTATTTTCCTTAAATCGTCTTCCGACACTTTTTCAAAATGTGAAAAATCGAACCTAATATAATCAGGATGCACAAGCGAGCCTTTTTGTTCTACGTGATTACCCAAAATTTGCCGCAACGCCTTGTGTAGAAGGTGTGTTGCAGTATGGTTATTGGAAATCATTTGTCGTCTTTCTGCATCCACGATAGCGTTAAAATCGGCTTCAGGGTTGGAAGGAAGCGTTTCGGATAGATGAATTATGAGATTATTTTCAATTTTTGTATCAATAATTTTAGTAATTTCGCCGTCCGCTTCAATATATCCCGTATCGCCGACCTGACCTCCGCTTTCAGCAAAAAATGGCGTGTTATTGAAAACCAAATTGTAGAACTCTTTCTCTTTTATTTTTACTTTTCGGTAACGTAAAATATTAATTGTTGTAGCAATGTGGTCATAACCAATAAATTCGACTTTTTCGTGAGGATAAATTTGAACCCAATCTTCCGATTCTATCGTTGAATCTTTGCGCGCCCTCTCTTTTTGCGCTTTCATCTCAGTATCAAAGCCGTTTAAATCCACTTTCAAATCATAATCTTTCAAAATCAGTTCGGTTAAATCCAACGGAAAACCAAAAGTGTCGTACAGTTCAAAAGCAATTTTACCGTCCACGATTTTATTCTGTTGCGTCTTGGTTTCTTCGATTATTTTGTCTAACAGATTAATTCCCGTTGCCAAAGTTCGCAAAAATGATTCCTCCTCGTCATAAATAACTTTTTTTATTAAAGTTTCATGCTCTTCCAATTCGGGATATGCTTTTCCCAAAGTATCTAATAGTGCTGAAAAAACCTCTCCCATAAAAGGATTTCTAACGTTTAAAAAAGTGTAGGCATATCTCACGGCACGGCGCAAAATACGGCGTATCACATATCCTGCTTTATTATTTGAAGGCAGTTGTCCGTCCGAAATTGAGAAACAAACAGTCCGAATATGGTCGGCAATTACACGCATTGCAATATCTGTCTCTTTTTTTGTTCCGTACTGAATATCAGTTGTTTCTGCGATTTTTTGAATGATTGGCTGAAAAATATCAGTATCGTAATTTGATGATTTTTTTTGAATGACCCTGCATAACCTTTCGAAGCCCATTCCTGTGTCCACGTGTTTATTTGGAAGTTCTACAAGTGTACCGTCCGCTTTGCGGTTGAACTGAATAAATACTAAGTTCCAAATTTCAATCACTTCGGGGTTGTCTTTGTTTACGAGGTCTTCGCCAGGGGTTGCGCTACGTTGTTCGGCACTCCTCAAATCTATGTGGATTTCCGAGCAAGGACCGCATGGACCTGTGTCTCCCATTTCCCAAAAATTATCTTTTTTAGAGCCTTTTAATATTCTTTTTTCGGGGACGTGTTTTTTCCAGCAGTTGTAGGCATCCTCGTCAATTGGCACGTTCTCTTCGGCACTTCCTTCAAAAATCGTAACATATAAGAGTTCCTTATTAATATGCAAAATTTCGGTAAGATATTCCCACGCCCAATCTATTGCTTCGCTTTTAAAATAGTCGCCGAAAGACCAATTTCCAAGCATTTCAAACATTGTGTGGTGGTATGAATCGTATCCGACTTCTTCGAGGTCGTTATGTTTTCCCGAAACTCGCAAACATTTTTGAGAATTAGCGACCCGTTTCACAGTAATAGGAACGTTGCCCAAAAAAATATCTTTAAATTGGTTCATTCCCGCATTTGTGAACATCAACGTAGGGTCATTTTTAATCACCATTGGCGCAGACGAAACTATTTTATGGTGTTTGTCTGAAAAAAAATCAAGAAAACTTTTTCTTAATTCGTTAGCTGTCATAACTTTATATATTTTTTAATTTTTTTATTTATATTTTTTTTTAATTTTTTAAAAAAAAATGTAACAATTGCTCTTATTATTCGTTATAGCATTGTTTGAAATTTTTTGCAAAATTAATGATTTTTGTTTAAATTTAACGTAAAAACGTGGTTTTTTGTTATAAAATTTAATGATAATTTTTTTACATTTTGATATAATTATTTGTTTTTATGAAAGTTAAGTATGTATATAACTCTGAAACGTTAAGTTATGATAGAGTTAATAGAGGCATAAAATATTATTTGTCTCGAATTTCTTTGTGGACGGCATCATGTCTTGTTATTAGTGTTGCGTTCTTTTTCTTATTTCTTAATTTTTTTGATGGTCCAAAAGAGCGGAAATTACTGCGTGAAAATTCGCGTTTAATTGCTCAATATGAAATCCTGAATCAAAAATTTGACCAGGTACAGCTTGTTTTGGAAGATGTTCAGCTACGAGATGAAAATATTTATAGAATTATCTATCAAGCTGATTCAATACCAAATGCAGTAAGGCTGGCAGGTTTCGGTGGAGTAAACAGGTACGATTATCTCGAAAATTTAGACAACGCCGAATTGGTTATCCATACATCAAAAAAATTAGATGTAATTATGAACCAACTTTATGTCCAGTCCAAGTCTTTTGACGAAATAACAAGCTTGGCGCAAAGATATGAAGAAATGTTGCGCTCAATTCCCTCGATACTTCCTATTGCAGGAAAGGATTGGCTAAGAAAATCGTCAGGTTTTGGGTACCGTATTGACCCACACACAAAAGTACGAACCATGCACAATGGTATAGATTTTCCTGCTCATACGGGAACAAATGTTTTTGTTACAGGAGATGGAGTCGTAGAAGATGTAAAATCGGCTACTTGGGGTTTTGGAAAACACGTGATTATTAACCACGGTTTCGGATATAAAACTATTTACGCTCATTTGCACGACTTTAACGTTTATCAAGGGCAAAAAGTAAAACGAGGAGATATTATTGGTTTTGTCGGCAACACAGGAAAATCAACGGCTCCTCATTTACATTACGAAGTACATGTAAAAGGTAGAGGTCCCGTAAATCCTGTAAATTATATATTTATGGATATAACCGACCAACAATTTGAAGAGATGGTTAAATTTTCTTCAATCAACAATCAAGCGTTTGATTAACAGATGATTACAACATAATGCCATACAAAGAGCCAAAAATAGAAAAATTGTACTATACCATTGGCGAGGTCGCTGGAATGTTTAAAGTCAATACTTCCCTTATTCGTTTTTGGGAAAAAGAGTTTGATATCATCAAGCCCCACAAAAACAAAAAAGGAAACCGACTTTTTACTCCGCAAGACATCGACAATTTTCACCTGATATTTCATCTTGTCAAAGAAAAAGGACTAACCCTAAAAGGTGCCGAAAAAAAACTGAAAGAAAATAAAGAAAATACCGAACATAATTTTGAGGTAGTCAAAAAATTGAAAGAAATAAAGGAACTTTTGGTTGAAGTTAAAGATAATCTTGCACTGAAGGAGGAGGTTTTGAAGGCTGAAAATCCCGAAGGGATGAAATTATTATAAATAAAGTAAATCATTATTATGGATACTCAATATAGTCAATTTAACTTGTCGTTGAATTTTAGTCAAGTGATTGATATTGTAAGCCAATTATCTCCGCTTGAAAAACAGCGGCTTGGCGAGGTCTTATGGACAGGACAAGACGTAAACGATATTTTTGTATCAGAAGACCACAAAAATATCGTGCGAGAACGAATAAAAAAATATGATAACACTCCGAGTAGTTATCTTTCTTGGAATGACATTGAACGGAAAATGGCTGTCGGAAAATGAAATACACGATAGAATACAACCCTGAATTTTATAATGACATTGTTCTGGCTGTTGATTGGTATAACGAAAAACAAGTTGGCTTAGGCGAAAAATTTTTCAGTGAAGTTAAGAAACAAACAGCAAAACTTTCGACATCTGCAATGCTTTTTGCTGTGAAATATGATGATATACGGTGTATGCGCATTGAAAAATTTCCATATCTGATACATTATAGGATTATTGAACCAAATACAATTAAAGTTGAAGCCTTACTACATACAAGCCGAAACCCACAAATTTGGCAAGAACGTAACCTTTTGAATTAGAATTTTGAAACCAAATGAAACCAAATGA
>Ga0099364_10013602_pt1 | contig 10905 bp, 8 predicted proteins | sample TergutTh196P3_FD_73070 | JGI IMG/M metagenome (GOLD analysis project Ga0099364, IMG submission 73070) | Microcerotermes parvus P3 segment gut microbial communities from Pointe-Noire, Republic of the Congo - Th196 P3 | ecosystem: Host-associated > Arthropoda: Insects > Digestive system > Gut ... | reverse complement strand
GATTGCCGTTGTATGTCGGCTTTTTTCAGTTTGTTCACAATGTTCGTCGGCGAGGAAAAGCACTACTTCGCTCGCTGGTAGAGGCACTCGTAGCCACCAACCCGGAATAGGAATTGAGCCTTTGGAATAACAATCCACCAACCCGAAAAAGGAATAGAGCCAACGCAAAACGCTACACACGGCTGAAGTGTTACGTGTATGCACAGAACCTCATTTATGCATCATCGCCGAAACCGTAGTTTTCAACGACGTACTCAAGGTCTTTGTCGCCGCGTCCAGAACAATTAATCAGAATTGCACCGACATCCTTCTGCTTCGCCAGTTTCATGCCGAACGCAACTGCATGCGCACTTTCCAGTGCCGGGACAATGCCTTCATGCCGCGATAACTTGAAAAACGCATCAATCGCTTCGGCATCCGTTGCGCCGACGTAATCGACCCGCTTCGCATCACGGAGTAAAGCATGTTCCGGTCCCACGCCCGGATAATCCAAGCCGGAAGCAATCGAATGTACCGGCATTGCCGAACCGTCTTCGTTTTGTAACAGATAACTCTTGAAACCATGCAAAACACCGGGCGTACCGTAAGTCATTGTCGCCGCATGTTCGCCGGGCTGTGTTCCCGTGCCGAGCGGTTCGACACCGTAGAGCGGCACCGGATCATTCAGAAAACCGCTAAAAATCCCCATCGCATTGCTTCCGCCGCCGACGCAAGCGCAAACCGCATCGGGAAGATTGCCGGTCATTTCTTTGAACTGTTCCCGTGCTTCAATACCCACGACCATCTGGAAGTCGCGTACCATCATCGGAAAAGGGTGAGGACCGACCACAGAACCGATGCAATAGATCGCATCTTTGTATTGTTTGAGATAAGAATCGAACGCCGAGTCGACCGCCTCTTTGAGTGTCCGTTGTCCGAAAGTTACCGGCACAACTTTCGTGCCGAGAACTTTCATTCGGGCAACGTTGGGTGCCTGCTTCGCAATGTCAATTTCCCCCATGTGGATTTCGCAGTCGAGTCCGAAATGCGCTGCCGCCGTTGCTAGGGCAACGCCGTGCTGACCGGCACCGGTCTCGGCGATGAGCAGTTTTTTGCCCATGAACTTTGCCAAGAGTCCTTCTCCCATGCAATGGTTCAATTTGTGTGCGCCTGTATGGTTCAGGTCTTCCCGTTTCAGATAGATTTGGCTGCCGTCAATCATTCGGGAGAGCCGCTGGCAATGGTACACGGGGGTGGGGCGTCCCTGAAATTCTTTGCGGATTCGGCGTAGTTCGGTGATAAACTGTGCGGAATGGCAAATCGTTTTGTAGGCGTGAGTGATTTCTTCAAAGGCTGGGGTCAATTCCGGCGGCAGATAGGCTCCGCCGTAAGTGCCAAATTCGCCGCTGCGGTTCGGGTGTTCGCGAAAGTAGGTTCGATAGTCCATAATGTCTCCTTATAGACAGAATTTTACCGTATTTTACCGTTCAGGGCTACACTGGTCAAGGGGTTCACACATCAAGAACGGAATCTTTCCATTCCGCTCACATTTTTTTCTGTAAGCAATTTTCATTGCCGTGTCGCTTGGTTTTATTGCCGCTCCCTTATTTTTGCCAGCGACAACGCCATACTCGTTAAGACCGTCCAAACCGCTCCCCAAAGGGATGCGATTGTCCTTGTTTGGATCGGGGATCGCGGACTTTTGCGCTAACGCCGCTCCGCTCCCTCGCGTGGCACACAGCGCAGCCGTATGTTGCAATTCCTCGAAAGTACCGTACAATACGGAAGAGGCTTTTTTCTATTCCGTCCGCACTATGTCCAATACAGTGTCCAATACAGTCCAAATCGAAGTCAATGGTCGCCAAGTCGATGCCGCCGTAGGCGAAATACTCCTTCACGCTCTCCAACGAATCGGAGTCGATGTGCCGACTCTCTGTCATTATGAAGGTCTTGTACCTGCAGGTGCCTGCCGCATCTGCGTCGTCGAAGTCGAAGGACAACGAAGCCTCGTACCCGCCTGTGCCTTTCCCGTCAGTGCAGGAATGAAAGTCAAAACTCAAACCGACAGAATTGTCGATGCCCGAAGAACCATCGTCGAACTGCTCCTTGCCGACCATCCCGACGACTGCCTCTTCTGCGAACGAAATGCAAACTGCCAACTTCGGGAATTCGCCGAGTCGTTCGGTATCGACCGGCGGAGATTCGTCGGACACCGAAACACATATCCTATCGACTCTTCCGGCGAAGCCATCGTTCGTGACGGCGAAAAATGTATCAAATGCGGTAAATGCGTCCGTGCTTGCGACGAAATACAGGGCGTTGCCTGCATCGACTTCATCAATCGCGGTTCCCAAACAATCGTCGGAACCGCCTTTGACGAAGGCATCAACGTATCAAGTTGCGTCAACTGCGGTCAATGCGTAACGTGCTGTCCGACCGGTGCGCTCGTTGCCAAGTCGCACATCGGACGTGTGGCGGCTGCACTGCGTGATCCTGACTTGCACGTCGTCGTTCAACACGCTCCCGCTGTCTCCATTACTCTCGGCGAAGAATTCGGTTTCGCCGCCGGAACCGACGTAATGGGAAAAATGCACGCCGTACTCCGGCGTTTGGGTTTCGATGCCGTCTTTGACACGAGTTTCACGGCGGACCTGACCATTATGGAGGAAGCGTCGGAATTCATCCATCGCGTCAAAAACGGCGGCGTGTTGCCGATGTTCACGAGTTGTTCTCCCGGCTGGGTCAAGTACGTCGAAACCTTTTATCCGCAAAACATTCCGAACCTTTCGACTTGCAAGAGTCCGCAGGGAATGTTGGGAGCGATTGTCAAAACGTACTATGCCGAAAAGAATAACCTTGCCCCCAAGAACATTTACAGTGTTACGGTCATGCCTTGCACTGCCAAAAAATTCGAGGCGGGCAGACCGGAATTGGGTCGCAACGGTTGCCAAGATGTCGATGCCGTGTTGACCACTCGGGAACTTGCTCAACTGATTCGCCGGTTCAATTTGGATCTCAATGTGCAGCCGGAAAGTGCGGACTCGCCGTTCGGAGTACGGAGTTCGGCAGGCAAAATTTTCGGTACAACCGGCGGAGTGATGGAGGCGGCTGTACGGTCGGCGTACTATTTTATGACGGGCAGCGAACTCGATGACCTGAAAGTTGAGGCGGTGCGCGGATTGGATGGTGTCAAGGAAGCCAAACTGAACATTGCCGGTGTGGAAGTCGGCATTGCTGTTGTCAATGGTCTCGGCAATGCCCGAAAGTTGATGGATCAGATCAATGCGGGCGAGCGGTCGGACATCCATTTTGTCGAAGTGATGACTTGTCCGGGCGGTTGTGTCGGCGGAGGCGGTCAGCCTTACGGTACGGACATCAGCAAAATTCGGGCTCGCACACAGGAGTTGTATGACATTGACAATACCGAAACGCTTCGGGTGAGTCATGCGAATCCTGAAGTTTTGCAGATTTACAAGGAGTATTTCGGAGAGCCTAATTCACACAAGGCACACGAATTGTTGCACACGCATTATCAGCAACGGGAAACGCTGACGTAAGATGGGCGTGAGAATGTGCCGGCTCTCCGGTGCAACGGTTTTGCAATAGACCTGTTGCATAACTCCGTCCTTCCTGCGTAGGCGGGAAATCCAGAGGGCAACGTCTTTACGTCTGGCTACCCGTTTTCACGAGAACGACGGGATTAGGGAGCAAGTTTATTGATTAAATTTCTCTGATTATGCCGAATTACAGCCTTGGCGGCAAAAATTTCGAGAGTGTTTACCTAAATATACCTATTAGTTTTCCCTTTAGGGTATCGAATAGTTTCGTCGTGTTCACGGCGTGCCAAATTCGTAACGAATAGTCCACCATCTTTTCGCACTTCGATACCACCTTTGTCTTGCGTGTAAAACGCCCCACGTGATGACGCACATTACTGTTATCGCGCTCAATGCACACCGTGTGTTTCTTGCCCATCACATGTCTGTTCGATGGCAAAACTTTCGCAAAGGCTTCCCATTTGTCCGTGTAAAAAGTGCAGTGTTTCAAGTGCTTCACCTTGCTGTACAACCGTCGGAAGGTTCGAGCATCACGATTGCCGAGTACCCAGTCCACAGTTCGCCCTGTGCTGGTCGTGTTCTGAATTTGTTGAAACGGGCAAGTATCGCCCGTAAAAACGAGCATTTCTGATAGCCAATCAACAATTTCAGAACACGACCAGTAATCGAAACTTGTTAGCAGACTGAGTTCTCGCAAAAGACGCAAAGAAAAATGTCCTATTTGTCCCCGTTTATGGTATAACCGCAAAGGTCGCAAAGTACGATATTCATGCTGTTTACGGTAGAAACCAGCGTAACACACAAAAAAACCATGAAAATAATCGGTATCATCGGCGGCATCGGAAGCGGAAAGAGCACTGCTGCCAGGCTGTTTCAACAATCGGGAGCGGCAATCATCAGTGTGGATGTTATCGGACATCAAATACTGTTGTTGCCGAAAGTTAAAGAATCCGCGCGGGCACGCTGGGGTTTGACTGTTTTCGGAAACTCATCCCTCGAAAGCACAGCCTTTGGAAGCACAGCCTTTGGAAACACAGCCTTTGGAAACACAGCCAAAATCGACCGGCGAAAGTTGGCGGCTGTCGTCTTTGCCGATGAGAAAGAACTTGCTTATCTCAAATTGTTAACACATCCATTGATTGCCGAAGAAGTCCACAGGCAGCAAAAGGAACATGAAAAAAGCGGTGTGCAACTTTGTTTGCTGGATGCACCGTTACTATTAGAATCAGGTTGGGAGCATCTTGTTGACTTGATTGTTTTCGTGTCGGCACCGGCGGAAGCGCGTTGGGAACGGGTTAAGGTCCGCGGATGGACGGAGACCGAGTGGAAACAGCGTGAGGCGGCACAATTTTTGGTAGAGGAAAAAAAATGCCGGGCGGACGTTATTCTCGACAATTCCGGCGATGTTGAACACCTGCGGTTGCAGGTAGAGACGCTTATTCGGAAAATTACGTAGCCGCCGACACCACCCAGCCGCGCCGGGCATCATAAACCCAGCCGGGCGACCAATGGTGATAGACCGAGGTTTCGCGATCCTGCCGGAAGCCCAGTTTTTCGCAAAGAGCAATGGCGGGAGCGTTGTCTTTTTGCGTGATGATCGCATTGACAGGAATGTTCAATGAACTGCACCAAAAATCACACGCTTTGATAAGGTTCGTTCCGATTCCCCGCCGACGGTATTCCGATTCAACCGCCAACATACCGATGCGTCCCTCTTTTTCCATCCGTCCTGTTTTCAGTTCAACTTGTTTGGCACTACGGATGGTTGCCAAACCGAGATGCTTTCCATTTTCATGCCACGTCCAAATGCTGTCTGCCAAATCTTTGGAAACAGCAAAATTGATCCAGGTCAAAAACAGTTGCTCATAATGCGGTGCCAATTCGGGATCCTGCCGGAAGTGGGACATCGTTCCTGACTGTATGGCAAGCCGTTCCAACGCCGGCGAACAAAAGGTTGAAGTGTAAGCCTTAATGCAAGGATCAACGACATCTACATTTGTCGGCACATCTTTTTTGAGGAAAAGCCTTCGGGCATAACAGGGACAGTCACAGCCAAGAAGCGAAAGTGTATCGGGAGTCTCTCCATGTACATTGACGTACAGGAGCCGAAACTTCGTTTGGGCGTTTTGAAGCGTTGCTTCGAGTTCTTCTTTGTTATAATCGCCGGGCAGTTCGACATTTCCAACGGAAAAACCGAAAAACTGGGAATCCCACTGTGCATGGTCAATCGAATAAGTCATCGGTCAAAATGGAGACAACAGACAACGATGTCAGCAGCGTGCCATTCTAACCGGAAACGTTTTGAAAGTAAAGACGGGGTAATGAAAGCATGGAAGTGGGCGGTGCGGCAAGAAAATGGGTGTGTCCAAGTTTTGTGGGTGTCTTTTTATTTTCGTGTTTGCCCTGCAAGGGCAAGGCGTAATAGCCTGGGATTTTAACCCTAGGCACAAAGGCGTGTGTTGCCTTGCCCTTGTAGGACGGCTGGTGGATGAGGCATCCCTCCGCCTAGGGCTGAAGCCCTAGGCTATGACGCTCCGCCCTTAGAGGAAGTCTTTAACTGGAAACTCTGTTTTTCCGAGGGTTTATGGATTTTTCGTTCGTTGTGGTTTCGGAACCGCATTTTCGGCGGGCAATGGATATTTCGCGATTTGTGGCCACCCCCGTGAATGGCATCGTTTTTTTACGTCTCCATAACATCAAAAACAGTAATTATTTGCAGTTAAAAACTTGCTCTAAACTCACTCTCAGCCGCATTCAAGCAACTCCCATGCTTCGGCATCTAATGAATCTCCAAACGCTCGACATAATGCCGAGCCACCTCCGCAGGAAAACGCTCATACAACGAACCTATCTTGTGCGTATTAAGATTGTCCATCACCAACACCACCTTCTGGGCATCAGGAAAATCCACCTCCAACAAGTGAGCCACCTCCTCCGCCCAATCCTTCCGCGTGCGACGCTCCCGAACCGAAACACGCCGCCAGTTTCCCAACGGTTTAAAAAACATAAAATTGCAGACCGTACCCTTGCGGACATACTGACTGTCGTAACGCTCTATCTGTCCCGGCTTCGCCAGTATCGGAATCCGCTCTTCACCGATCAGTTGACACGGCTGCTCATCCATAAATCGACCATTTTTTCGCACTTCGACACCACTTTCGTTCTGCATGTGAAACGAGCCAAATGGTGTCGTGTGTTGCTGTTGTCCCACTCAATACAACCTGTATGCTCCTTGCCTGACACATGTCTTTTCGATGGCAATACTTTCTCAAATACCTCCCATCCATCCGTGTAAAAAGCGAAGTGTTTCAAGTGTTTCATCTTGTTATACAAGCGTCGGAACGTTGCAGTATTACGACGACCGAATACCCAGTCCACAGTTCGCCGTGTGCCACGATCAACCGCTTTAATGACCCAAAGTTTCTTTTTTTTTGACCGATAAAATACCACATCTCATCGAACTCCATCTCGGTAATGGCGCCGGAAACGACCGGCTCCGGTAGGGATTTCTCGTATCCATCGGTACACGAGCGTATGATGGGTGTTGAGGAGATGGCCGAGCATACGAAACGAACCCTTTGCCATCGCGTAGAACAGGATGCAGAGTGCCTTTTTGGCGGCGGTCTTTGCGTGGGTGCGACGGTCGCCCTCGCGGAAAGTCGAATTGCAAATTTTGCATTTGTACCGCTGTTTTTCCGCAACGAACCCATTTTTAACAAACTGATCACCCCTGCATTTCCTGCACGAAAACATCACACAACCTCCATGAAAAAAAGACGAACTGAAACAAAGTACAATAAAAGGGAACCTCTATAAATACTCAAAACAGACAACCTTTTAACAGCAAAACACTGAAAATACGTGTGTCCGGCGATGCGGGGTTCCTGATAAAGCGGATTATTAGAGGTTCCCAAAATCTATTTTTAAGTCAACACTCTCATCACTTTTTCCTTTTTTTCCGATCTTTATCCTTGCTCTGCTGCCCCAACTTCTGCTGTTCGGAGGCTTTCTCCAAGACTTCACGCCACCATTTGGCAAGCCGTCCCTCCGGCTTCGACGGCGTTTGCACCGCCTGACCCTTGCCCCCCTTCTTGCCGGTTGTCTTTGCCAGCGGCTTTTTCGATTCAACAGGCTTTTGCCAAGCACTCGGCGATGTATCAATATCCAGCGTTTCGGTAGGCTTCGGTGAAGGCTTCGGAATAAAACGACGCTCCAAAAGTCCCCAAACAGTCGAAACAACAAAATACAAGCACAAGCCGCTCGGCATCTTAAAAAATAAAAATCCCATAAAAACCATCATGTACTGCATGATCTTTCGCTGCATCCGGCTCTGATCGTCCGTCGGCGGAGGCATCGTGATGACCATCTGAATCACGAACAACGCTACCGTCAACAACGGCAACAGATTGAAATAAGGTCCCAAACCCGTCTGTCCCGTGTTGAATCCCGTCCAGCCGAGCCAATTCCAAAAGTTGCTCCAATCGAAAAGCATATCCGGGGCAGAAAGATCCCGACACCAACGCATTCCCGGTATCAACGGAGAACCATACAAGCCCGCATCAACGGTTAATGCTTTGAAAAGCCCTATGAAAATGGGAAGTTGAATAAAAATCGGTAAACAACCGCTCAAAGGATGATACCCATGCTTCTTGAAGAGTTCGCTCTGCGCTTTTGATCGTGCCTGCAAGTCGTCTTTGTATTTTTCGGCGAGGGCTTTCAGTTCCGGCTGAATCTGCTGCATCTTAATCGCCCCCACGGCTTGCTTAATACTCAAGGGGAACAACAGCAGCCGGACGCAAACCGTCAGTGCAATGATTGCCATCGCATAGGACAAGCCGAGCGAATGGAAAAAATGCAAAATCGCCAAAAGCGGAATGGCGGCAAACCAAAACCAACCGTAGGAAATCGTCTCGCTGAGCCCAAATTCGGCAAGGATGGCAGTATCCTTCGGACCGGCAAAGATGGTGTACGTGTGATTGATTTCTTCATTCGGCTGCAATTCTTCCGCTTGACTCCACATTCGGAACGAAACGTTGGTCAAAATCCGCCACTGAGTATTTTTCGTGCCGACGCGGATGGGAAATATCTTGCTGTGCCACGGATTTTGTGCCGCCGATTCATCCGTTTTGAGCGTACATTGGAAAAAGAGCGAATCCACGCCCAGATATTCCGGCGAAATGTCCAGCCAAGGCAGGGCAACTTTGTCGGGATGGATGACGTTATTGGAAACCACCCGGCTTTTATTGCCGTGAAGACGAACGACAAGGTCGCGAATGCCGTAGGAACCGAATTCGGGACCCATTTTCATCGCATACCAACCCCCTTCCAGCGGCAAGCCGGTGGGACCATCCAGTTGATAGGCGATTTTGTGTGCCTTCGTGTCCAAATTCTTGACGGTAATGTTGAGCGTCAATTCGTATCCTGCTCCGGCTTTGAATTGGACAGCATCGGCTTCCTCCCGCTTTTGGAGCCGATAGGTTTTAAGGATTTTAATGTTCCATTGAGGGACGGTGCGTTCAAAAACGACTTCATTTTCCGTAGCGGAGGCGATTTCCCAGCATTCCCTTCGGAGAGCAACGTTCGGTAATTCATTGCCGAGCGTTGGGTCGGGCGGAATCATTCCAATCTGCTTTGAATTGTCAATCTTCTGGCTGGCGGGCAAATCGAGTTGCAGATCATTGACCTGCTGCAACGTCATGAGAAAAGAGAGTTGGTCGGACTGTTCATCCACGCCGCGAAGTCCTCCCATCAGGCAAAACTCTTCGTAATTTCCCGGCACGGACTCGGGACGGATGATGTCTTTCGGATACTGCCCAAGCCGTATTTGCAATCCTTCGATTCGGTGTCCGTCCCGCAGGACATCCAGAGAGACATCGTCGTTGGGTCTTGTGTTCAGCAGAGCATTTCGGAGGTCGGCAAAGGTATTGACCGCAATGGTTTCCGATCTTCCGGTACTCCGGTTGAGCATGGCAATTTGTACAATTTTATCGCGGACGTGCAGTCCGAATTTTTCGGCGGGCGTGCCGGGTCCTACGACTTGGATGGTAACGCCGTCTCCTGACGCTTCGGCAAGCCGCTGGTCGGCGACGATTTGACCGAGATAGCCGGAGAGTTGCTGTACGTCTCTGTACTGGGGCGTGTTGAGTTCGATTCGGCTGGGAGCCGCCCCTTGATTGGTGAAGGTAATCAGCATTCGGTAGGGGCTATTGGGATCCATGGAGCCGAGCATAAACCAGTTGGGTTCGGCTTTGGTTTCGGCGATTTTTTCGGCGGGTTCGTCGGTATCGGTTGATGTTTCGAGATCGACAGGTACATTTTGCTCTTGGTTTGGCGGGATGAGCGGTTGGTCAAGATCGACGCGTTCGGGCGGTCGCGGAGCAAGAAAGAGGAAGTAAAATGCGAAAAACAACAGCATCATGAGAAAGAACGAGTGCCGATCTCCGCGGTGTGGGTTCTGGTTGGGAAGAAGTGATTGCATTCGCAGATGAAATGAAAATAGAACGGAAAAAAAAGCGAGGAACGGCTGGGAACGGCGACTCGTCATTCTATCCTGTTTGCCGTTCCTTGCAAGGTGGACAAGGAAACAGAAACGCGATCACACGGTTGCCGACTATAAGCCTTTCACTCATTTGTGATAGAATACCCTTCTCGCAAAAGGTACGAAAGGGCAACCAATAAATCCATGAGAATCTGTGTCTATCCGCTCCCTTCTTTGGCGGAGCCTTCAATGTTGCAGGGAACTGCCGCCGTTGTCATTGACGTTTTGCGGGCAACAACGGTGTTTACGTATGCGAAGCATTCCGGTATTCGGGAAATTGTGCCGGTTTTGGATATTGCGACGGCACAGCAACTCAAAAAAACCTATCCGCCGGGCGAAGTATTACTCGGAGGGGAGCGGCAGGGTTTGCCGATTGAAGGATTCGACCTGGGCAACTCTCCGCAACACTATACGCCGGAAATGGTAGCAGGAAAAACGTTGATCATCACGACAACCAACGGCACTGTTGCAATGAATACAGCAAAAACTGCCCGATGCGTTTATATTGCCTCATTTCTCAATGCGAGGGCAGTTGCCGTACTCTTACAAAATGAGGAGGATATTGCCATCCTCTGTGCCGGTACAAATGGAAAGGAAAGCGAAGAAGATATGTTGCTTGCCGGTTGCCTGACCGTGCGATTGACGGCACGAAACCATTACCAACTGGACGAAGCCGCCGAGAGGGCTACCGGACTCTGGAATGATTCCATCGATGCCGCCGCATTGGAAACATTGCTCCGCGAAACAACCGGCGGGAAGGCTGTGCTTCGGCTTGGATTGGAAGCCGACCTTATCGCATCAGCACAACTCGATACCATTGACATTGTACCC
>Ga0099364_10013601_pt1 | contig 10905 bp, 19 predicted proteins | sample TergutTh196P3_FD_73070 | JGI IMG/M metagenome (GOLD analysis project Ga0099364, IMG submission 73070) | Microcerotermes parvus P3 segment gut microbial communities from Pointe-Noire, Republic of the Congo - Th196 P3 | ecosystem: Host-associated > Arthropoda: Insects > Digestive system > Gut ... | reverse complement strand
GTGCGCAATAAAGGCAACTTCGAGCAATGGGTGAAGTTCTTTCTGCTGGCGATTTTAGAGTCGGCGGAGGATGCGGCAGATAAAATTAAGCAACTGTCAGCTCTTCATACGAAAAACTCAGAGGTCGCCCTAAAAATGGGTAAAGCTGCCAAAAACTCTATGTTGTTGCTTTCGTATCTTGAAGCAAATCCAATCATAGAAACTCAAAAAACTGCCGATGCACTTGGACTTGCTTTCAGCACAACCTCCGCTGCCATCAAGCGGCTTTTAGAAGCCGGAATTTTAGTGCAAAGTGCAGGAGAACGGCGCAACCGTGTTTTCAGTTATGAGGAGTATCTCGCATTGCTTCGTGAGGGAACTTAATCCACCCCAAGCCCGATTATGTCATCAACACACACTTCAATTTTCGGTTTCGCAATACCCAAAAACTGCTTATGTACTTCCCATAAATCCATAAACAGCCCCATCGGTGTCAGCCAAAAATCATCTGCGCTCATGTGCAACTGAACCGTGCCGTAATACAAAAGTCGAGTAAACATCTCGTCATCTGAAGTACGGTTTACTCGACTTTCACGTTTTTTGACGTTTCATCTTCGCTCTCAACATTACGCTTTGTGCCTTTAAACATCGCCTCTGTAATCGCGGATTTGTAAGCCGCCAATTCAAGTGGAGTAGTCAACAACTCGACCTCGTCTTCAGTCAACAAATCTCGCGGTGACTCTTTGTTTTTGAGGTTGTAAATCAGAATTGATTGATTCGCTAAAAGCGCAATCAGCCATGTGATTTCGTCAAGCGATTTTTCAAAATCCTCGCCTTTCATCAACTTGTCGCCGAGCGATTCTAAGCCGCCGTAACGCCCGGCGATTGCCTTTGTCGCTTTTGTAGTGAGAATAAGTTCATATTCCTCGCCGCCGATTGTAATCGCGCTCGAACGGTCGGGGTGGGTGAGTTCTTTTTTAACCTTCGGCATCTTGTGTTCCCTCCATATCTGCAAGATTATCAAGCCACGCTTTCGCCGCCGCCTCGGTAGCGAACGTCGCCTCTTCTTTCCAAACGCCCAAAACATCGGTGAGAATGCTACCCTCAATAGTCGGCGTCTGAAAATTTATGCTGTCGCCTTTGGTTTCAAGCGACTCATTTGGAATCCCGAACTTGACCTTGTGAAGCCAAATCGCACGGTATTTTTTAACGCCGTCTCTAATGGCGGTGGAATAAAAACCCACGCCGACATACTCGCCCTCATCATCGCCTTTCGCCGTTAGTTTCTGACCGCCGCCGGTAATCGTTTCGAGCTTATGCCCCAAAATGAGCAACAGTACCTCATACGAAAGATGGTCGCCGTTGAGCGTGATTTTCCCACCCTTGAACTCTTTCAAGTTTTCGATGATTCTGTTGTCGCCGTAGAGTTTGCCCTCGTTGATTTCAATCGACAAATCAACTTTGATGGCATAACTCATCACCATGCCGCTCGTGTAATTGACCGCCGTTTTCGTTTCGGTCACGGGTGCGCAGATGAAATATTGCAATCCGATTTGTGCCATGCTAAAAACCCTCCTCTTCTGAATTTTCTTGTGCCACGTCAATGGCGTAGTGATAATAATTTGTGTCGGGTTCGTACCCGACATAGCGGCGGTCTGTGATTGTAAAATCCGCCGCTAATAACGCCTGTGTAATTTGTGATTTTCTCTTGTTGTAATTGCCTTTGCAAAACAGTGAAAGCCGCACTTCCGACACTTCAATTTGCGGCTTGTTATCGCCGAATAAAGCGAATCTGTCGGCGAGCGGAGTCAGCACGCAATACTCATCAGGCACAGGCGAACCGCTGTCAGAAACGCCACTAAACACGCCTGTTCCCACTGATAACATCGGTGAAAGCAGGGTGTTGAGTTTTTCTAAAACGCTCATAAGTTACCACCCGTTTCTTCATAAAATTTCTGTTTCATGGCTTCAATGGCGGCATCTTTTGACTTTATTTTTGCGGGTTTCATAAACGGTTTAGGCGGTTGATTATGCTTGCCGTATTCGAGAATATTTGCGATTTTTGCGTTGCTGTTGCCATCTTTTCGCGGCTCGGCAAACCCGATTTTAATGTTCCAATTTCCGTCTCTGTCTTGCCGTGGCTGTGTTTTTCCGAGCGAACGGATGAGTTCGCCCGTTGAGCGTGACTCAGCTTTCGTGCCTTTGCCGATAACTGAGCGGAGATTACTTTTCGCTTTCTCAAGCACAACCTCGCCGCCCGCTTCAAGAATTTTTGGAATTATTTCGTCAGTTTTGTTGCCAAGCCGAGATAGTTGCACGCTTAAATCGTCGGGAAGAGAGTAATTCATTGATGCCATATCATTTGCTCCCTTCAATTTTTCGAGCGATTACCTCAACATACATTCCTCTTTGTCGCACGTCTTCGGCAGATATGATGTTGTACCGTTCGCTATTGCAGACAATCACCATGTCTGTCGTAATCGTCACGCCGGGAGTTTTACTGAATCGGAACAGCGCAGAGGCTTCGGCGAATACGGCGTTGTTGCGCCATTTCTCGGCGCTATTTTTAGGCTCGTAATATGCCCGGACGTTGGCAAGAACGGTATCACCGAACGTGGCGAAGCCCTCCGAATCCTTTGTTGATGTCGTTAAAACAATCTCAATCGGTGTAGTCATTTTGCCGTAGCTCATTTGCGGTTCACCTCCCAAATTTTTCTGTTGACTTTTCTGAAAAAATGGTGTATACTATAAAAGTAGGAATTTCCGAATTTCAAAAAAGGAGTTGTTATCATGACCATAGAAATGCGTTCCAAAGCCCAAATAACCATGCCACGTGAGGTTGTTACGGAATTAAATCTATCCGAAGGCGATAAATTCGAGGTTTACGTGAAAGGCGGTGCAATATTTTTTGTTCCTGTGGCTGTGTACCCGAAAAGCTATGTCGAGGCACTTGAAGCCGCCGCCGCTGAAACGGCTGAGGCTTACAAACACGGGAAAATTAATGCGTTCGATAATCCAGAAGACCTAATCGCCTCTCTCCATTCGGAGGTTGATGAGTAATGTTCAGATTAATTCCCGACAAGCATTTCTCCAAAAGTTATAAAAAACTTCCGACACAGTTGCAAAAGCAAATTGACAACAAACTGATTCTGCTTGCCGAAAACCCTAACCATCCGTCTTTGCGGACAAAACGTATTCAAGGCACGGAGCGGCTTTTTGAGTCGAGCGTTAATATGGACGTTCGGCTTATTTGGCATTACGAGGGAGACAAACTGATTATTCTGCTTGATGTGGGGCATCACGATATATTAAAACAGTTTTGACGCCTATACTTGCCAAATTTTCCCTGTTGCCAACAACCGATGCACCGTCTGCCAAACCTGCGCCGCTGCATTCGTGTTATCCGCAAAAAAGCCGCCTGTGCTACCATCCCGACTTTCGTAAAAGTGAGACGACAACACGATGACGGCTTGCTCTGTACTCGGTGGCAGTTTCTTTCGACCGTACTTGACCTTTTGATAACTCTCGGCGTAATCGAGAGCGGCGGCGATGCAACCTGCCAACAATGCATCGTCCTCGTCATGCTGTAAAATCAAGTTGTCTTTGACTTTCGGTAAAAGTGATTTGATTCGTGCCGTCATCGCCGCTCACCTCGCTTTCTTATGCAGATTTATGCTGTAAAATCTTAATCGCCTCGCCGAGAATGACCTTCGCATCAACACGCTGTGTGCCTAAAAATCCGACTTGGTCGTTCTTTGCGTAGAGTTCATCCAACCGCTTAAACGTCCGCCCTTGACGGTCGGCAATCCAGTAATAATCGAAGTCGCCGAAAGCAATTGACTTCTTACCCGCGCCGATTTCCGGCATGAACACCGATGTATAAATCGGACGGCTGAGAATGGTGTCGGGCGTGTTTTCCTTGATACTCGGCTGCCACAGATACTGCCCTGTGGAATCCTTGAGCTTGCGAATCGCCTTAACCGTGCTGTCGCTCATTAGGAACACACCCTTGCGGCGGTAGGGCGATTTAAGGCTGTAGAATAAATCCATAAGCTCGTCAAGCGTGATTGCCGCCGCGCCTGCCGTGGTCACGCCTAACTGACCGCCGCCTTGAACGCCGAGAGTGTCACCTGCCCGAAGCTGTCGTCACTTTCGGGAATTGCACCTTCCTCATCAACCCATGAAGCCGTGCCTTTAGTAGCCACGATGGGGATTTTTTGGTCGTTTACACTGGTGATGATGTTGGCGATTTGGCGAATGACATTTTCTTCTTCCAACGCATCAACAAGGGTGCGCTCGAATTCTTCCGGAACTAAAAAACCGCCCTTTGAATCCGTCCCGATTTGCAGGGCATTCTGAATTGTTGAGCTGACCTGTCCGCGCATAGCATTCCAGAACGCCTTTTTGTACTCGTCGGAAGCTCTGCCTGTTTTTTCCTTGTCCTCATTGCCGGACGGCTTGCTGATTATAGGGTTACTGGTAGCTTTCGCCATTTCCGCATCGATGAGAGCCTGCCGTTCTAACCGCTCGACTTCCTTGCCGAGAGCCACGACATCGGACTCCATCTTCTCATAGGTCGCGGCATCCTCGGCGGACAAAAGCCCGTTGTCGCCGCGCTTGGAATCAAGAAAGGCTTTCGCCGCTTCCCATGCTTTTGCGCGTTTTTCGCGCAGTTGTAAAATATTACTCATTGTGATTGTTCCTCCTCAAAAATTAATGTAAAATAAGATTGAGCCGATGATATAACGACTCAGCTGATATGCCTTCGGGCATTTCAGGTTCTGTGGTTTTCGTCTGTTTTACAGGCAGTTTTTTTCGCATTGCATTGACTGTCGCCGCTACCATTGAACGGCTGTTCCATGTTGCCGATTCCGCTTCATCAGCGGAGATTTCCGTGCTTTTGTCGAACATCATCGTATCGGCGAAACCAAGGTCTACTGCTTTTTTCGCACTGAACCACGTTTCCGAATCCATCATGTGCGAGATTTTTGTCCGCGACAGCCCCGTCTTGATTTCGTAGGCGTTGACAATGCTTTCTTTGACCTCGCTTAACATCTCAATTCCTTGTTCCAAATCCTCAACCTCGCCGAAAATCAGCGATGCGGGATTATGAATCATCATCAATGCCGTGGGCGACACTAAAACTTCATCGCCGGACATGGCGATGACACTTGCCGCCGAAGCTGCGATGCCATCAATCTTGACAGTGATTTTGCCCACTTTGGAAGAGTGTTCCTTCAACATGGTGTAAATCTGTGAAGCCGCGAAACAGTCGCCACCGTCCTCAGCGGAAATGCGGTTCATGTCCTCAAACTCTCGGATATCGTTCGCCGAGAGCCAACCGTTTTGTCGTGCCGTGGAATAGCCGTTCATGCGGCTTTGATAATCGCCGCGCAAAAGTCCGTCTACATTGAACTTAACGAATCCTTGACTCGCTGAATGTCCTTGATTGTGCTTGGGTGTTCCAACACGCCGCCGGGGTTCGCACCGTTAGCGAAGAATTTCGCCCCGTATTCTTCCGTTGCAATCGCCATACCCACAGCGTTTTTCGCCATTGCAATCGGCGAGTAGCCAATTAGCCCGTCAAATCCAAGTCTGGGGATATGCAAGACCTCGTCACGCCGAAGAACAACATCTCCCGTCTCGCATCCGCAGATGCGATTGGGTGCAGCGTCACGCTGCCGGTAGGTGTAGAAAATCTCACCATGTTCCGTTCTGTCCGCCGTAATTTTATTCGGGAGCAGGGGATATAACGCAAGCACCCGACCTCTGCCGTCACGGATAATTTGCGCATACGCATTGCCCCACAACAAAAGGTGACTCATCAGCGTTTCACGAAACACGAATGAAGTCATCTCCGGATTAGGCTCATCATGGAGCAGATAATACAGCGAGTGGTCGGGGACACGCTCCTTGCCGCCGCTTGTATATTGGTAAACATGGAGCGCTAAAGACGCCACTGCCTCACTTAAAATCCGCACACAAGCATACACTGCCGTGGTCTGCATTGCTGTCCGTTCGTTGACCGGCTTGCCGGAAGTCGTGTTCCCAAACAGGAAGCTCAAACCGCTATCGAGCCTGTTACACGGCTTATCTCGCGAACGGAATCCCAACAGCTTTAATATTGGATTATTCAAGAATCAACAACCCCCTCTCGTTATAGACACTCTCGCCGGTGCCGCCGCCGCACCGAATGGCACGGTCGAGAGCCATAATAGTCGCCACCGCACCGTCAATGCGCTCGGTAGATTTTTCTTTGTCCGGCTTGATGTTGCCCGCCGGATCGGTGCGAATGAAAATATTATCCATCATCCACCGCAAAACAGGATGCCCGCCGTGGGCGATACGCTGTTCGAGCATCAGCTTCATGAGCTCCTTTGTCGGCGGAGACATACTGGCAAATCCCTGTCCGAACAGCACGACTTGAAATCCCAAACCCTCAAGGTTTTGTGTCATCTGCACAGCACCCCAACGGTCGAAGGCAATCTCTCGAATGTTGTATTTCGCGCCTAACTCGTCAATGAAAGTCTCTATAAATCCGTAATGCACGACATTGCCCTCGGTGGTTTTGATGAAGCCTTGTTTTTCCCACACATCATAAGGGACATGGTCTCGCCGGACACGGAGTGGGAGATTGTCTTCGGGAAGCCAAAAGAACGGCAATACCGAATATTTATCGTCCTTGTCAACGGGCGGAAACACCAGCACAAACGCCGTGATGTCGGTGGTGCTTGATAAGTCCAAACCACCATAGCAGATGCGCCCTTCAAGAGCCGTTGCATCTATAAGGAAATTGCATTTATCCCACTTTTCCATCGGCATCCAACGTATGGATTGTTTTACCCATTGGTTCAACCGAAGCTGACGAAACAGATTCTCTTCGGCGGGATTGTGCCGTGCCGATTCGCAAGCCGCACGGATTTTTTCAATGTCCACCGTGATATCAATAGACGGGTTTGCCTTGCGCCAGATTGCTTCGTCTGTCCAGTCCTCGGACTCTTCCGCACCATAAATAAGTGGGTAAAATGAATTATCAACTTTACGCCCGGCGAGAATATCTTTCGCCTTTTGGTGCTGTTCGTAGCAGATGGATTTGGTATCCGTACCCACCGTGGTGATGAGGAAATACAGCGGCTGTTTTCGTGCATCGCCGGAACCGTGTGTCATAACATCAAATAACTTTCTGTCGGGTTGTGAGTGAAGCTCATCAAATACAACGCCGTGGACGTTCAGCCCGTGCTTGGTGTACGCCTCGGCGGATAACACCTGATAAAAACTCCCCAACGGCTTAAACACGATTCTTTTATTGGAAATCATCAACTTGCATCGGCTTTTGAGTGCCGGACATTGTTCCACCATCTGTACCGCCACGTCAAAGACGATTGAAGCCTGCTGGCGGTCTGAAGCACATCCATAAATTTCGCCGCCATGCTCGAAATCCCCACAAGTCAGCAGTAATGCGACAGCCGCCGCAAGTTCGCTCTTACCCTGCTTCTTTGGAATCTCAATGTATGCCGTGTTGAATTGGCGGTAGCCGTTGGGTTTCAAAACGCCGAACACGTCACGGATAATCTGCTCCTGCCAGTCAATTAAATCAAAATTCCGACCGTACCACTCACCTTTGGTGTGCTTGAGGCAGTTAATAAAGGCGACGGCGTTGTCGGCGGTGGTCTTATTGTAAACCGAGCCTTCGGATATATATTTTGTCGGTGTGTATTTTTTAAGCTTTCGCATGACTGCCGTCCTCCTTTTTGAGCAATAAAAAAAGACCTCTGTTGAAGTCTCAAAAACGTCTCAAAAATATATTTATACGAGGAACAGCCCCGGCGGGGCGTAACCTCTGATTTTTTTATTTAGCGTTCTCCGGCGTTTCTGAAAATCCAACCTTTGCTTTCGGTGTAATAAGCACTGACTACATCCATTCCGTTTGAGCCGCCGTCTTTATGTTCGTATCGGATATTCACATTTACTCCGTAGCCGAGTTCGCCGCTTTCTCCATTCCTGTAAACGCCGTTGTTAAAGCTGTGCAGGTAGCATTTTTTGAGAATTGCTGCGAAAAGTCCGGCTTGGCGTGTAATATCGGCAGACATAATATTGATGTAAACTCCGCTTTTGTCTTCCTGAATTTCCGGTTGATAAAAGCTGCACTTAATTCCCGTAAAATTCTTGATTTGCTCGAAAAGTTCGGTGAAGTCGATTGTCTGTGCAAAGTTAATTAGATCCTCGTTTTTGCTGTCTGTTTTTACATTTTTCATAATCGCATTCATTTTTAAATCCTCGTCTCTTTAGTTTACGGCGGGTTTCCCCGTTGCCTCCGGTTGCTTTCGTGGTTGTTACGGCTTTTCGGTTAGCTTGCCGTCCTTGATGATGTATCGGTGTTCGCGGTCGTTTTCGTCTGTTGCGATAATCCGAAGCTCTCCGTTTTCTGCGGCGTTATATGCCTTCTTGAAACTGTAGCCGTTGCCTAATTGTTCCTTGACCATTTCCCTGTAACTCATCGTGTTCCGCCCTCCTTATCGATAATCTCTGCAATCGCTGTGGTATTCGGCTTTCAAAAGTCCGCTGACCTCGTGTCTCTCGTCGAGGACTTTCAAGTAACTCCAGATGTTGCCGAACCGCGCCTTGATGAATTTCTCGCCCTTGTCGTTGATGTAAACGACTCTCTCTTTGCCTTCGCCTTTGTAACCCGTGCCGTCCCAACCGCCCGTGGTTACTGTGATTTTCTCGTTAGTCTTTTTCATGTTCCGAGCCTCGTTTTCCTTGATTTCAAAGGGTTTGTTGCCCTTCGTTATAACCATTATGCCGCATATTCGAACATATATCAAGGCCATTTGCGATAATAAATCTACCAAATATGAGTGCGATAAAGCCACCCATCATTGTGTAGATTATGGCGAATTTCTACGAGCAACAGACCTCACAAATGTGAAGCCCGTCACCCTAAAGAGATTGATTACTCTTCGGTACTGTCCATGCGGATTTCCGCATACGCTTTGTCGACATCCTCTTGCGATACGCTGTTCGTTAAAACGCCAATCAACGTTTCAAGTTCGTCCATGTCAAAGCCTGTAAGAGAAGTATCAAAATCGGCAAGGTCGAAACCGGCGAACAACTCGGCCAGCTTTGCCTCGTCCCATTCGCCTTGAATCTTATTCAGAGCGATGTTGAGAGCCTTTTCGCGGTTATCGTCCAAATCCACGACCACGCAGTCAATCTCGGTCTGTCCGAGGTCGCACAGGACTTTGAAACGCTGGTGTCCGCCGACAATGTTACCCGTCTGCTCGTTCCAAACAATAGGCTCTACAATGCCGAATTCCGTCACCGAGCGTTTCAGCTTTTCGTATTCTTTATCGCCGGGTTGTAAATCCCTGCGCGGATTGTATGCCGCCGGATTCAGCCTTTCGGCGGATATTTTCTGTATGTTCACTCGTTAATCCCTCCTACCACTTAGAATGCGCTCCATAATGTCCTCACCATTGGAGCGATTGCTGTCAAACAATTTTTCGCTGTTCTGCGAAACGATGCCCCAAATCCTGTCCCATGCTGTTCGCATAAAACCGGCATACTGCACCGCCATATCGACATACGGACTTCGTTTACCGCTTGCGATTCTACCGAGCCGCTTATTCATGTACTCGGTTTCAAAGAACGCCCTGCGCATCATCGCAAAATCCTCAATCAGCGTTGGGCTGACTAAATGTGCCACACCCGTGGTTTGCAGCCACTCTGATACCTGCGTGTAGATTTGGTCGGCGGTCGGGTAATTTTCCGCTGTTTCTTTTGATGCTATTTTCAAGAAGTCCGGTGGAGTCAACTGACCCTCCGCCGGAACATCGTAAAACTCAACGACCTTGAGCGGACGCCTGCCGGGATTGCCCTCAAGGATTTTTTCAGCCAGCGGCTTCGGCTTGCGCCCTGCGCCCGGTCTTGCACCGCCTCTCGGCATGGCATTCACCCCCTGTCTTTGATTGTTTTGATTTCTTTGAAAAAACACGGTTCTTTGATTTATTTCAAAGCCTGCGTTTGATTTCCGTAAGCGTTGCCGCGCTTGGTAAGCGTGATAAATACATAGATTTTCTTTGATTACGTGCCAAATCAAAAAAAGCTATGAAAGCGCGACTTTTAGAGAAAGAGCCCACGCCGTTGCCCGCTATGAAAGGCTGTAGAGATTTAGACCGCCCTTGTCATGCTGTTTAACTGCACACACTATAAATTAAAACGCAATCAGCATTGAAAACGCTTGACAAACAAAAGAATATTTGTTATACTGATAACGTACACTAAATTTGAAGGAGTGAGTCATATGACCAACAACACATCGAACGTCAGTTTCCGAATTGATACCGAAGTTAAAACACAAGCCGACAAACTTTTCTCTCAGCTTGGACTTAACATGACCACGGCATTTAATATCTTTCTGCGCCAGTCGATTCGAGAGGGTTCCATTCCCTTTAACGTCACCGTCAACACCCCAAATGCCGAGACAGTCGCCGCTCTGCTTGAAGCGGAACGCATTGCATACGACCCGAATGTTAAGCGTTATTCGGACGTTGAGGAAGCCCTACGGGAGCTAAAATCATGAGGGGCGACAGAGAAATCGTTTGGACGTCGAAATTCAAAAAGGACTATAAATCGGCGATGAAACGAAACAAAGATATGTCCTTGATTGACGATTGCATCCGTATGCTTGCCGCGCGTAAAGAACTTGAGCCGAGATTCCGTGACCATGACCTTTCGGGAAATTGGAGCGGTCACCGTGAGTGCCATATCCAACCCGACTGGCTATTGGTGTATCGGATTGAGGGCAACGATTTAATCCTTGTCCTCGCCCGTACCGGAAGCCACAGCGATTTGTTTTAATTGCACCGCCGATTGTTCTCTCCCCGCGTAATCCCCGAATGGCAAGGTGTACACAACGCCATAAGA
>Ga0099364_10013600_pt1 | contig 10906 bp, 10 predicted proteins | sample TergutTh196P3_FD_73070 | JGI IMG/M metagenome (GOLD analysis project Ga0099364, IMG submission 73070) | Microcerotermes parvus P3 segment gut microbial communities from Pointe-Noire, Republic of the Congo - Th196 P3 | ecosystem: Host-associated > Arthropoda: Insects > Digestive system > Gut ... | reverse complement strand
GAAATGGGCGGCTACTTTCTTGACAAGAGGATGGAGACAGTCCGCGGCGTACCTAATGAATTCCTTGGCAGTATAAGCGGGATTCGGGAGATCCTGCTCCAGTCGATCAGACAGGATCATATGCTGCCTGAAGCTTATTATCATCTGGCCAGATACTACAATTACTATAATAACAGGCAGGACGAAGAGTATATCCTTGACGTGGCAGTCCATGTCTTTGACGCAGTGCCTGAAGGAAATGCAAGGCGGATCAGGTATCACATCGACACTTTGCAAAGGTACTCGGAAATTCTTACCCACCGAAGAGAGTTCTTCCAGGCCGAGGAATATCTCGTTAAAGCTGTCAGACTGTTTGAAAACGGAATATCACGCCGTTTATTCAGATCATCCCTGGAGTTTGGTGGAAAAGTATACGCCAGTCTGGGAGATTTGGAATACTTTGTAAAAGACGGAGACATGGAAAGCGCTCTCAGGTATTATGGTTTAGCAGAAAATTATGGCTATGCACCTCCGGAGATCCTTTACCGTATGGGTGCGGCTCATTACCAAATGCGCGATTGGGGAACAGCCCAGGACTATCTTATAAGAGCCTCAAGAGATGTGGAGCAGAATCGCCGGATTCTTTATGCCCTGGGTAATGTTTCATATATGAGGGGCAATTATTCCATTGCTCAATCATATTACGACAGATTGATTACAATTCTTGAAGCCGATCGCTCACGCCTCCCGCCAATACAGCCTACGGATAACGTGATTGAACTTGATCTGGCAGAACGCCTGATGGTGGCTCAGAACAACCTTGGAGTAACGCTGGAAACCCTGACCGACCAGACAGGAAATAATCAGCATCGTTTCCGTGCCCACGGCTTATACGCCGATTCTCAGCGGGCATGGGACATAATAACCCGAAATCCTGTCACCATGATCCGTATGCGTCCATCCCCGGATATAAATGCTCCCAGTGTTAATCCGCCTTTCCTGAATATCCAAAACAGCCTGCGTCCTGTTCCCGGCTTTGAGCATCTCTTCTTTCTCAGAATAGATATGGATATGCTTGAGCCGTCTGACTGGGAAGAAATTGCCCCGCCTGGTTATAACCTTTCACAGGGTATTCACACAGGCCGGTAGGCAACCCGTCATTAATACTTCCTGTTGTTAATGAAAAGTAGTTAGGCGTAATTCTCTATTGACAAAAATCATTATTTATACTATATTATAACAATAAGGAGCAATTTATGAAATTTTTTCCTTATATTTCCATTTTCCTTATAATTTTTTTATCTTGCGTATCTTCACCTTCTGAATCACCTGTAACCAGATTAAATAACAATCCAAATACGTTATTAATATACATAAGAAATGTCATGAATCCGACAATGGATGGAGTTGATAATACTGTTCATCTCGAAAATGATGAATTTATATTGTTATTTGAGCCAGATATGGTATATACACTAATCAGTAAAAAAACAGAAAATATTATTCAGGGGAGAAGAGGCTTTATCATGAATATTTTCATGACTGAAGGAAAATTATATTTATATGAAACTGATATAGAAAATATGTCGAGACAACAGTTCCTGGCAAGTGATTATCGAAATAATTCACAAACAATATTAGTTCCCATTAATTGTACCGGAGACACTGTTACATATTTATATGAACGACCAATAGAATTACGCGGTAATGAAATCACATTCACCATAAGAGAAATAAAAAATAACACAAATTAAATTTTTAAAACGCTGGATTGTATATAGTAGTTGACACATCAGCCAAAAATACAAATAATATGAAAAAGTAAACATTTCGGAGCAAAATATGGGTAAAATAACATCTCCTGTAGAAGATATCCTGCAAGAGTTGGGTACATCAAAAACCACAGGGCTGACAGAAAAACAGAGAGAAAAATCCGAGCAAATATACGGTCTGAATAAATTCAACGAAGAGAAAAAAGAAACGATTTTCCAAAAAGTCTTCGGACACATGAAGGATTTTACCACAATTATTCTTCTTGCCGCCGGCATCATTGCCCTGTATTCGGCAATGTCCGGTGAGGGCGGAAAAGGTCCAACCGATGCGGTAGTTATTTTTGCCATAGTCATCCTCAACGTTTTTTTGGCTGTTAAGCAGGAACTTGGCGCGGAAAAGGCGCTTGATGCACTAAAAAAAATGACCGCGCAAAAAACAGTTGTAATCCGAAACGGCGAAAAGCAGACAATTGACGCAGAACAGCTTGTCCCGGGCGATGTCATAATGATTAGCATGGGAGACGCTATCCCTGCCGACTGCCGTTTGATTAACTGTGTTGATCTTCAGGTAGATGAGGCAATGCTGACCGGCGAAAGTATTCCAGTGGACAAGAACTCCGCCGCCGCTGTTTTGGAAGATGCCTCTTTGGGCGACCAGTTTAACATGGTCTTTTCAGGCTGTCTTGTTACAGGTGGACGTGCTTCCGCCGTTGTTACTGCGACAGGAATGAAAACCGAAATGGGAAAAATTGCCGGCCTTTTGAACGAAACAAAAAAAGCAAGAACACCTCTTCAGCAAAGAGTAGACCGTTTATGCAAGTGGATCTGCGTTATGGCTTTATCATCCGGTGCCTTGTTGTTTATTTTACAAATGATTTCCGGAGAACCACTTGCATACAGACTGCTGAATGCGGTATCACTTGCTGTTGCCGCAATTCCTGAAGGACTGCCTATAGTAATGACAATCACTCTTGCCTATGGCATTACCATCATGGCTCAAAAGAATGCCATTATTCGCAAGATGCCCGCCGTTGAATCACTTGGTTCAGCATCTGTTATCTGCTCCGATAAAACCGGAACGCTTACAATGAATAAAATGACTGTACAGCGTGTGTGGACAGTAGGAGACGACCAGCACAGTGTTGATGAAAATTTCGGCGAAAGACAGAACCTGCTTGTAAAATACATGGCACTGGCCAACAATTCCTCTGTAACGGTTGACGACAGTGGTGTAATGACAGATATTGGTGCACCAACCGAAGCGGCGCTTATCCGGCTTATGATGTCCAAGGGTTTTAAACAGTGTATCTTAAATGAAGACTATCCACGCATACACGAAATCCCTTTTGATTCTGATCGCAAGAAAATGACTACACTGCATAAGCATGGCCACGAATATATATCCATCACAAAAGGCGCTTTCGACAGGCTTTTACCTGATAAAAAATCTGCCTGTTATGAAGATGCTGTTCACTATCATGATCTTTGGGCAAAGGACGCTCTGCGTGTACTGGCAGTCGGTTATAAAATATACAAGAAAATGCCCAAACTAACACCGGAAGCTCTTGAGAAAGATATCAATTTCCTTGGAATCGTGGGTATGATTGATCCTCCAAGACCGGAAAGCAAGAAAGCGGTGCGTATAGCGAAAGAGGCAGGTATTAAGACTGTCATGATTACAGGCGACCATGCCGAAACCGCAAAAGCCATTGCAGAGGAAATTGGTATTTGGGAAAAAGGCGACAAGGTAATTACAGGTGTAGAGCTGTCTCACATAACACAGGAACAACTGGAAGCCACAGTAAAGGAATATTCGGTATTTGCACGTGTGTCTCCGGAAGACAAAATACGCATCGTGCAGGCATGGCAAAAGCATCGTGCTGTTGTTGCCATGACGGGTGACGGTGTTAACGATGCTCCGGCTCTAAAGGCGGCTGATATAGGTGTTGCCATGGGGAGCGGTACAGACGTATCCAAGAATGCAAGTGACATGATTTTAACCGACGATAATTTTGCTTCCATTGTATCTGCTGTTTCCGAAGGCCGCCGTGTATATGATAATATCCGCAAGGTTCTGATTTCGCTTATACCATCCAATGTATCGGAAGTTTTTGCCATGATTCTAGGTTTTATGATATGGAAAACTACGCCGTTTGCCGCAATTCAGTTATTGTTTATAAATGTAGTAGCGGACGGGATTCCTGATTTATGTATGTGTCGTGAGCCCTTGGAAAGAGATGCAATGAAACGCAAGCCTATCTCTAAAGATGCAGGTATTTTCGCCGGTGGAATGGGCTGGCGCATCGGTTTAATGGGTGTCTTGTTCACTTTACTTACCATGGCGGCATACTATATTGGAAGTCATATTACTCTTACAGAAGGCTTCTTGCCATCACATGAAATTGGCAGGACGATGGCTTATGTAACGCTGGCATGGGCGTCTGTCGTAAATATTATGAATGTTCGCAGTTTCCGCGAATCAATATTCAAAATCGGCTTTATTTCAAACAAACTGCTGTTCGGAGGAATATGTCTGTCATTAAGTTTAATTGCAATTACCGCAGGTGTTCCGGTAATCCAGGATGTGTTCCATTGCGTACCTGTGAGCAAAACTCACTGGCTTATCATGGCTGGTATGGGAATAACGCCGTTTATTCTGATGGAGATAATAAAACTGTTTTTAAGAAAAGTAAATAAATCCGTTGTACAGGAGTAGTACGATCACTCAGCCCTGACAACGGAATTTACTTCGGGAATTTCTTCCTTCAGACGGGCTTCAACTCCATTCCTGAGAGTCATGGCCGCTCCGGGGCAGTTCCCGCAGGCTCCGACGAGTTTTACTGAAACAACGCCATCATCATCCATTGAAACAAATTCCACGTCCCCCCCGTGAGACTGAAGGGAGGGGCGGATTTTATCCAGTATAGCCTTAACCTGTTCTTTTACTTCTTCGTTTATCATAATTATCTCCTGTAGATTTTTCAGTATCGTTGACGGCATTTATTATATCAGTTAGAATGTTCTTTGTATACTTCAGAGGAAGAGGAGTACCGTCCGGTCGCCAATTATATGAAAAAAATCAAATTGATTATCTGGCTGGTGCTTATATTTCCGGTTTTGCCAGCATGTAACGCCAGGCAAAATAATCCCGCCGCCATACCGGAACAGATTGACACCATCATATCAATAGGCCCCTCGAACACGGAAATCCTGGCGGCTCTGGGTTTTGGAGACAAGATCATTGCCGCAGATACCTTTTCGGAAAATGTAGAAGGGATACAGGCCGGTATTTCAATTTATGACATGATGTATCTCGATATGGAGCATATCATCAATATGCAGCCGGACGTAGTTTTTGTTACAGGGATGACCTGGGTTGACGGCGACGAAGAGCCGCTGCGGATGGTTTCCAATGCAGGTATTGCCGTGATTTATCTCCCCATGAGTACCAGCATTACGGACATCATTGAAGACATACATTTCATTGCGGCAGTGCTGGGAGCTGAATCCGCCGGAGAGGCCATTGTTTCCGCCATGGAAAACGAGATAAATTATTTCCGGCAAATTGCCGAAACCATCACTAATAAAAGAAGAGTTTATTTTGAGATTTCTCCGGCGCCTTATATGTACAGCTTTGGGAGAGGAACTTTTCTGCACGAAATGATTGAACTGGCCGGCGGCCAAAATATTTTTTCTGACAGGGATGGCTGGCTTGGATTGGCCGACGAAATCCTTTTGTCAGCCAATCCAGATGTAATTCTGACCACTGTAAATTTTATTGACGATCCCACAGGCGAAATCATGAACAGGCCCGGCTGGAACACCATCAGTGCGGTGCAAAACGGGGATGTGTTTTACATTGATGCCGATTCCAGCAGCCGCCCGAGCCATCATATCATCAGGGCCCTGCGGGAAATAGCCAATGCCCTTTATCCCGAACTGCACCGGTAAAAGATAAATTCAATGAAAATATCCACCGGAAATAAAATTAGAATAACGATAGGCCTGAGCGCAGTTGTCTTTCTGATTTGCATAGCCATAGGAAGCATCCGCATATCTATTGTTGATATTCTTGGCATCATGGGCCATGTTATTTTCGGGATTGATTTGCCCGATCATATTACACCAGCCAGCGTGGCCATTGTCTGGAATCTTCGCCTGCCGCGTGTATTGCTGGCATTTTTGGCGGGCAGTGCCCTGTCGGTAAGCGGCGCTGTTATGCAGTCAATATTAAGGAATCCCCTTGCCTCATCCTTTACGCTTGGTGTCTCCTCCGGCGCTTCTCTGGGCGCCTCTCTGGTTATTTTCCTTGGCGTCAGCCTGCCCTTTCTTTATTTATTGACCCTTCCCCTGCTGGGATTTCTCTTCGGTCTTGGCACCATTATTTTGGCAGTTGCCTTTGCCTCCCGGCTGGATGGCAGAATGGAAAACAATACGATAATCCTGACGGGCATGGTTTTTTCACTGTTCATCAACGCAATTACAACCCTGATGTTTGCACTGAACAGGGAAGGTATTCAGAGGATGGTCTTTTGGCAAATGGGAAGTTTTTCCATGCGGGACTGGCAGGCAATCTATATTCTGGCTCCCATTGCAATAGCGGGTGTATTTTATATACACAGGTTCAAGCGGGAACTGGATATTATGACCTTTGGAGAAGAGCAGGCCGAGACCATAGGGGTAAACAGCAGCAGGGTAAAGTGGAAACTTTTGATTTCTTCCGCCGCAATAACAGGCAGTACAATCGCCTTTACCGGTGTAATTGGATTTGTTGATCTTGTTACCCCCCACGTTATACGCAAGATTTTTGGCTCATCCCACAGGTATGTTATCCCCATGTCGGCCCTGGCTGGAGGGACATTCATGGCTCTGTGCGATCTTGCAGCCAGAACGATAATACCCTCTTTGGAACTGCCCGTAGGGGCTGTAACCGCCATCATTGGCGCACCGTTTTTCGCTTATGTTTATTTCAGCAAAAGGAACAGGTAGGTTAGGCGCTATGTTGATTCTGGATAATGTATCAGCCGGATACGGCGGCGCTGATGTTATACGAAACATTTCGTTCAGTGTAAAGGCAAATGAAAATTTGTCCATCATAGGCCCTAACGGCTGTGGAAAAACAACGCTGCTCAGGGCAGCCATGAATATTCTACCCTTCAGGGGAAGCATCACAATGGACGGCAAACCTTACAGCAGCATGAGGCGCAATGAAATTTCCCTAAAAATCGCAATGCTCAGTCAGAATGTAGGCATCTACTTTGCCTACACCGTTTTTGACACCGTAATGATGGGGCGTTACCTCCACATAAAAGACAGATTTTCCGGCAAACCCTCGAAAGAAGATATTATTGTGGTTATGCAGTCCCTTGAAGCCGTAAATCTCATTACGGAAAAAGACATAGAAATCACAAAACTATCAGCAGGACAGCTTCAGAGGGTATTCCTTGCAAGAACACTTGCACAGGAGCCGAAGTTGATTCTTCTTGACGAGCCAACCAGCCATCTTGACCTGAAATGCCAGGTAGAGATTGTGGAATACCTAAAAAAATGGTCTAGTGAAGGGAACCGTGCAGTTGTAGGCGTTCTGCACGATATTAACCTAGCCATGCAGTTAAGCGATAGAATACTTGTTATGAAAGAGGGCGAAATAATAGCAGACTGTAAAGCGAATGAAATTGTTTCAAAGGATCTGCTTAATAGTGTTTATGGAATGGATGTAGCAAAGTATATGAAATCATCGCTGAAGATATGGGAAAACCATTATTAATATGTCACATATATAATTGTTCAAGGAGCCTTTTCCCAGTTTTTGTTTTAAATAATTCTTCTTTTATGCCGGCTATTGCTTTAATGTCCATTGAATGTTCAAAAATATTAACGAGAAAATCAGCTTCTACCATTATTTGAAAATCTATGCCGTCAATAGCTTTATAAGTATGATGATTTCCAATCAAAAACAATACCCTTTCGAGAATTTCTGTGTCTAAGTTCAGTCCTTTTAGCATTTCTCTGGCAACGACAGGACCTTCTTGTTCCTGAAAATTATAATCACTGGAATTATATTTCCTTTCTGCTTCATTAATACCAATATCATGGAGCAGTGCAGCAATGTCAATAATGGTCTGTTCCTGAATATTGCATTTTTCCATTTTTCCAATAAGGTGAGCAAATGAATAAACTTTAAGCAGATGGTTTATTTGCTTTACATCTTTTCCTATGTAAGTTACAGCCAGATTCATAACTTCTTCTGTCATTATTTTCTCCTATTTTGTTAATTCGGTTGCGGCATTCATGAGATCGTATCATTTGCTATTTATTTTGACAAGAACATATTTCCCTTTTCAATCTCCACAGCGAGAGTGGCGGCAGACTCATCAGGATGATGAAGATCAAGACGTTTCCCGAAACCGGCATAAGCGGCAAGGCGTTCTGACAGACTCATTGAAGACAGGGGGTTTTTATCTGAAAAAAGGCCATAGCGTATGTCAACTGTAGCGAGCCGTTCATGGGCGATAAGGGCCCAGGTGGTATCAAGGAGATGGCGGAATTCCTCTCTTAGCACTTCGGGGCAGTTGAAGGACTGACGGGAACTGTTGATGTCAACACCGGAAATTTCCATAAAGCTCCACTTAGCACAGAGCTTTTGAAGCCTGAGGAGTTGTTCCAGGGTGTTCCGTGGAGGCATGTATGCAACTGCCCTATAACCCAGGCGGGAAAGTTCTGCAAAGAGATCATCAATGTAGTCGTCCTCAAACTTTTCAGCCTTTTTATCTCCCGTAGGGGACTCTCCCACATCGCCGAGGTAGGCATAGGCGGGAATGGCGGAGATGGATTCGGCAAAGGCTGTAACCAGTTTTGCGGGAATGCACTCTTTTTCATCTGGCTGTATATAAATACCCGGCAGAAATTCTGATTTCAAAATCCCCAAAAGATCGTATAGGTAATGAGGGTTATCGGGGTCAGAAAGCAGGGACTCCAGTTTTGGTGAAACAGTAATGCCCATTTTAGTTTTCAGTCCGATGACAATATCATGCCCTTTACCGTATTTCTGAATAATCTTGTCAGCCATGGCAGCCAGAAGATGCCGCTCAGTAATGCCTCCGCCTTCGTTATATTTAGATTTTGCAATGATGTCCCTGTCAAAATCTATTTCCGGAAGACCCGCTTCTCTTAACAAAGCATTAGCAGATACTGTCATGGCTCTGGTACGGTTCAGCCGCTCGGCTCTGATGGGTACAAGAAATTCCGCAGCCTTAGATATGTTCTGCCTGGGTATCCCCTGGACGGTCATGTAAGCGTAGCCTTGTGAATCGGGGTTGTTGATTTTTTTATCTGCAAAGGGGCTCTTGTTTCCGTCCACTCCAGTTCTAAAACTGGCCCTTACCTCAAAACCTACACAGCCGCCCATGCCCAGAATCTCGCAGGCCCCAAGCATCTCCTCAGCGGCACCAATTGAATCATGATCTACCGAACCAGCCGCTCCCAGCCCTGCATCTCTGGCTAGCAAGGCCGCCATGGCGGGGGTATAGGGGCTAAAACTGTAGATGGTATGGATGTGATTGTTGATTTCTGCATCTGCCAGGCTGGTAGATGCCTGTTTCGAGGGATATGCTGCTGCATGGGATTTCAATGCCGCCAGGCGTTCAGCCCTGTCCAGGGAGGGGTCGTTGATTGGTTTTAGGTGATCATTCATATGAATATATTATACCTTGTGTCAGTCCAATACTGCAACGCCGTATTTTTTTGCGGCTGTCCGTAGTTTTTCGTCCAGGGTGCAGAGAATGGCATTTTTCCTTTCTGCCAGTTCCAGATATGCGGCATCATAGGAGCTGAGATCGTATTCATTGCATATATGCAGGAGTTTTCTTGAATAATCCGCTCCCTTCTCGTTATCGTATTTTAATTGAAAAGCTGTAAACCTTGGGTAGAATAGCATAATCTTATCCAATGTAAAGCGTCTACGTCTTATTAGATTCCTGAACATATTAGTTATTTCATACCAAAGTAAATGCGGGGTATATTTTTCATCTTCATTTTTTAACTTTTTATACATTCTATTTACCTGATGATTATTTTCATCTGGTATAATCAGAGCACCCACAAATGAAGCGTCAAAAACATAGTTCACTATCTTCGCCCCTCTTCTATAGCTTCCTTAATGTTAAAATCACCTGGTTTACCCCGGTAGAACTTACGTAATTCCTTTAGCTCTTCCACTGCTTCTTCAAAAGTCATTTCAGGTTCCCGCTCAAAGGGAATGATTTTCGCTACCGGCTTTCCTCGTTTTGTAACGATAAAATCCTCGCCCTGTTCGGTTTTTACCAGAATTCTGGAAAAATTGGTTTTAGCTTCAAATGCTCCAATAGATTGTGCCATTTGCATCCTCCATAAACTAGTTTAACAGACTAGTTTGAAAATTGCAAGCAAGACCAAGCATAATGACAAAATTCTTAAAATATTTTATACTGATATTGTAAGGAGTATAGATGGCACATATCCTCATAATGCCCCGCCAGGGGAATACCGTTGAATCCTGCGTTATTACTGACTGGAAAGTTAAGGAAGGCGATACAGTCACAGCAGAAACCGTGGTCTGTGAAGTAGAAACCGATAAGGCCTCTTTTGAGGTTCCCGCCGGAGCGGCAGGGACGGTTTTGAAGATTCTCTATAGTTCCGGTGATGATGTCCCGGTCTTGAAACCTATCGCGGTAATCGGTGCGGCTGGTGAGGACTGGTCAGCATCAGTATCGCAGGATAGTTCAAACGAAGGTACAAAGACACCAAGTGAGGAAACTAATAAATCTCTCCCGGATAAAGAACCCAGTGTCGTGAACCAGGGTCTCGATGCGTCTTCACACGATGAAAATTCCGGTGTTGCCTCTCCACGAGCAAGGAACCTGGCAAAAAAAGAAGCAATGCCTCTTGATGCGGTGTCTGGCACCGGTCCCGGTGGCAGAATCATCGAAAGGGATGTTTCGGTGGCTCTGCAAGACAGACCCCCGCTGACAGTTGCCGCCAAAGCGGCGGCTACGGGAACAGTACCCTCTGCCGGTTCCGGCATAGGCGGACGAGCTACCCTGGAAGACCTTGCTGCCACCCACTCCCCATTCTCCAGTCCCCGCGCTCCGTTCTCCGCTGAAGGAAAAATCACCGAA
>Ga0099364_10013599_pt1 | contig 10906 bp, 10 predicted proteins | sample TergutTh196P3_FD_73070 | JGI IMG/M metagenome (GOLD analysis project Ga0099364, IMG submission 73070) | Microcerotermes parvus P3 segment gut microbial communities from Pointe-Noire, Republic of the Congo - Th196 P3 | ecosystem: Host-associated > Arthropoda: Insects > Digestive system > Gut ... | reverse complement strand
TACATTTCGAATCACTTTATGTAAAAAATTTGATTTGCTTTGATTGCGATAGGTTTTTTGATCAAAGTGTTCAAGTATGTAATTAACAATTTTTTCAATTCGCTCCGGCGCATTCATTGCCGCTTCTATGTCAATTGCACGAACTTTCTTGTCGGCAACTTCCGGCTTCATTCCAACAGTACTATGGTAATCAATTTTAAACTTCAACACGTTTTCATCATTAATTGCGTTAACAATGTTATATGTGTGAAGTGGTTTATCTTTTTTAGGTCCCTCACCACCAAACACTTGCGCTGTTGTTTTGAATAAACTGCCTTTGCTCTGCACGCCAGTTTTATGGTTCAAGCCAGTGCCCACAGTTTTAATTGCATTATCTGCAAAAATCGGTGTGCCGGTAAAGCCGAAAATGTGATAGTTCTTAAACGTATCTGTTATCGCCTTGTGCATCTCGCCGAATTGCGAACGATGGCATTCGTCAAAAATCATAACTAAATGCTTTTTATAAATCTCGTGCTGCTTGTCCCTTGAAATGAAAATGTCCAACTTTTGAATCGTGGTTATTATAATCCGCGTGTTTGGATCTTCTAATTGCTTTTTCAAAACCGCGGTTGAAGTGTTGCCATTGGCTGCACCTTTTTCAAATCTGTCATATTCTTTCATTGTTTGGTAATCAAGGTCTTTACGATCAACCACAAACAACACTTTTTCTATGTAACTCAATTTTGTCGCAAGCTGCGCTGTTTTGAAACTTGTCAACGTTTTGCCGCTTCCTGTAGTGTGCCAAATGTAACCACCCGCTTCTATCGTGCCCATCTTTTTATAATTTTTAGCGCACTCAATTCTGTTAAGGATTCGCTCCGTCGCAACAATTTGGTATGGCCTCATCACAAGTAAAAGTTGCTCTGACGTAAAAACACAATACTTCGTTAGAATATTCAAAATTGTGTGCCTTGCAAAAAACGTTTTAGTAAAGTCAACAAGGTCGGGAATGATCTTGTTGTTCGCATCCGCCCAGTAACTCGTAAACTCAAAACTATTGCTTGTCTTTTTTGTTCGTAGCTTTGTTGGGTCTGAATTATCTCTTATGTGTTGTTCACGCGTTGTGTTGCTATAATATTTTGTATGAGTGCCGTTTGAAATTACAAAAACCTGAATGTACTCGTAAAGTCCGCTGCTTGCCCAAAAACTATCGCGGTCATAACGCTTGATTTGGTTGAATGCTTCACGGATCGGAACGCCGCGCCTTTTCAGTTCCACATGCACCATTGGCAAGCCATTCACTAAAATAGTCACGTCGTAACGCGTTTGATGCGTCCCGCCTTTTTCTTCATATTGATTTAGCACCTGCACACTGTTGTTGTGAATGTTGTCTTTGTCAACCAGCTTAATGTTTTTCGAAGTGCCGTCATCACGCTTCAAAACCTGTATGTACTCGCCTGTTTGAATCTTGCGCGTTTTGTCTACAATGCTTTCGTTTTGATTTGCAATTACCTGCATGAAAAATCTTTTCCATTCTGCATCTGTAAAAGTATAGTTGTTTAACTTTTCCAATTGCTTGCGCAAGTTCTCAATAAGCGCTTCTTCGTTTTTAATGGCGATAAAATCGATACCCTGCTGCCCTAAGCGCTTGATTAGTTCTTTTTCAAGGTCCGCTTCGCTTTGATAGTCTGTCGCTCGCCTTTTCTCTGGTGTGTACTCCGCCACAACAGTCGCTTCGTTAGTTGCTGCAATTATGTTGTATTTGGTCATGCCGGTACCTCCTTAAATGTTAAAAGTTTGTCACGGTAGTATTCGTATTGCTTACGACGCGCTGCGATCTCTGCGGGTAGGCCATGAGTAAGACTTTCAGTCAATGCCGCAAATTTATCTAACAGCTCAACTATTCGTTCTTGTTCCTCAAGCGACGGCACAGGGATTAAAACCTTGCCAGCCATTGGCACAGTTAATTGTGGAATGCCCGCTGTCGGAACGTCAAAACTTACAGTTTCCAAAAAATATTTTAAGTAATCTGCGATCATTATTTCTTCTTTAGGCACAGCAGAAATCAACCTTATTACTGGGAAAAATGGTTCAGTGCGTAACTCGCAATATCCAATTGTTCCGCGTGCCGCTATTGTTACACATCTTTCTCTAATTTTTGGTTCACTCGTCCAGCCGTATAAAGCTTTGTCACCAATTCCGTTACTAAAAATCGGCACGCACATCTCACTTGTGCGCTCTTTTGAAAATTTATCCTTTGGCACATCTCCACCTGCCGATAAAACACAAATCTCACTCATTTTCATCCACCTCACTGGTGTCAGGCAGCAAGACGCCCCCCCCCCTCACGTTATCTAAATTATCAAATGACAGCAAAGCATTTCTATAATGCTCATATTGCTTTTGGCGAGCTGTAAGCTCCGCTGTAAGCTCCGCTGTAAGCTCCGCTGTAAGCTCCGCGAAATTGTCAAGTACCTTGACAATTTCGCGTTGCACTTCAATAGGTGGAACAGGAACCAAAATCTTTTCCGTATCTTGAATTGATATTTGAGGAAACGCGCCCATGCTCGTTGCTTTCTCTCGCAAATCCTTTTCTTGTATCTTCAAAAAATAGTACAGAAATTTAATGTCTACATCGTCTCGTTCGCTGTGGTATGACCACATTTCGTTTTTGTGGCTAAAAGGTTTATCATAATATTCAAATTCAATTACACCGCGCGACTTAACGATCACTGATGGACGAGTGTTAATGTCTTTTTTTGGTAAATCTTCATAATCAAAATACGCAACTGTTTTGCCACCAGCAAATATTTTTACAGGCGCATTTGGCTTATCTAACTCTTTCATTTGTGTTGCCGTAATTGGAGTACCCTTTGTCCTCACAGCAACTTTTCCAAGCGGCTTAAACTCCACCCCACTCGGACATAACTTTGCAATTAGTTCGTCAATTTTACTCATCGCTGCCCTCCTCTGCTCTGGAAGGCAACAATTTCAGCAACCTATCAAAATCACTTTCAAAAAGCCGGTCTTGCACAATTCTATATTTTTCAAATTCGCTCTCTGCATGAAGCTTGGCTTTTTCGTGCGAAATCTTTCCTGCTCCAATTAAAATTTCATTGCCGTTAAACTCCAAAAATCCATCAAGCCGCTTCGCCCAATCGTCCATACTCATCGGGATTTTTCGCTCTGCTTGCAGCTGTGCAAAATCCAAATAAACCGAAACAATTCTTTCTAAATAGTTTAGTTCTTTATTGTTCAAATAGTTTTTTGCAATACTAACGTCTGCTTTGATAATTTTACCATGTGGCGAATTTTCCCATGTTGTTAAACCCATGTTTGTTTTTGATGAATTTGCTCGTTTATAAATAATTTCTGCTGCCGTGTGCCTATGTACCGCGAAATGTAATTTGTTTTGAACAAGCTTAAAAAACTCCTTCGTTGTTTGCGCGTCTTTATCGTAATCGAATGCTGTTGAATAAATGTCTGTCACTTTTTGGTAAAACTTTCTTTCGCTTAATCTAATTTCGCGAATATATTGAAGTTGTCTTTCAAAATATTCATCGGTAAACATGTGCCCTTTCTTGATTCGCTCAACATCCATAGTCCAACCTTGAATTGTATAATCTTTTACAATTTGTCCTGCCCATTTTCTAAACCTGATGGCTTTATCGTTGTTAACCTTGAATCCAACTGCAATTATCATTTGCAGGTTATAATGCAAAACCTCTCGTTCGACTTGTCTGTTCCCCTCGGTTTGAACTATTGGGAATTTTCCAATAGTTGAACTTTCGTCCAGTTCGCTATCATCAAAAATCTTTTTAATGTGTTGGTTTACGGTTGAAATGTCAACATCATAAAGTGCCGCCATCAGTTTTTGCGTCAACCATATATTTTCACCTTCATATCTAAGCTCTACCCCTTCTTCACCGCTGGATGCCACAAAAGTTAAATACTCCGCTGCACTACTTCTGATTGTTATCTCGTTTTTCTTTTTTGCCATCAGTTTCTACCTCCTTCAATTTCGGCTACTATCTTCGCAATTTCGCTGCGCAGCTTATCCCCGCGTGCAACAATCTGTTCAATTTCTGCGTTCAAAACTTTAATATCTACAACTTCACGGGTATCCTCTTTAGCAAGATAGGTTGAAACTGAAAGGTTGTAATCTTGTGCCGCAATGTTATCATTACTGACCATGCGCGCAAAAAACTGCACATCTTTTTGTTCTGAATATGCGTTTACAATTTTTTCAATATGCTTAGTTTGAAGTTTATTACTGTTGGTGATTTTCACAAATTCAGCCGATGCGTCAATAAACATTGTGCTGTTTTCTTTTTTATTTCTTTTTAACACCATGATGCATGTTGCTATGCTTGTTCCATAAAACAAGTTGTCGGGAAGCTGAATAATGCAGTCCACAAAATTGTTGTCTATTAAGTACTTACGAATCTTCTGCTCTGCACCACCACGGTATAAAATACCCGGGAAGCAAACAATTGCAGCCGTGCCGTTTGTTGCAAGCCATGAAAGCGAATGCATAATAAACGCAAGGTCTGCCTTTGATTTTGGTGCCAAAACACCTGCCGGTGAAAAACGCGGATCGTTTATCAGTAACGGGTTGCTGTCGCCATCCCACTTGATTGAGTACGGAGGATTTGAAACAATTGCTTCGAATGGTTCATCATCCCAATGCTGCGGTGAAATTAGTGTATCTTCGTGTGCGATGTCAAATTTTTCATAGCCGATATCGTGCAAAAACATGTTAATCCTACAAAGGTTGTAGGTTGTTAAATTAATTTCTTGTCCGTAAAAGCCATTTCTAACATTTTCTTTGCCAAGTATTTTCGCAAAGTTCAAAAGTAGCGACCCACTGCCACAAGCGGGATCATAAACCTTATTAACTTCCTTTTTCCCTACAAGCGTCAATCTTGTTAAAAGTTCGCTAACTTCTTGGGGTGTGTAATACTCGCCACCGCTCTTTCCTGCGTTGCCTGCGTACATTGCCATTAGGTATTCGTAAGCATCGCCAAACGCAGCGATGGTGTTGTTTTTGTAACCTCCCAATTTCATTTCTGCAACGCCAGTCATCAATTTTACAAGGCGCTCGTTTCGCTTTCCAACAGTGGGGCCTAACTTATTGCTGTTAACATCTAAATCTTCAAACAACCCTTTAAAGCTCGCTTCGCTTGGTGTGCCATGTGCCGACGCTTCGATATCTTTAAAAATGCTTTCTAAAATTTCATTTAAAAACTTCTTTTCTTTACCAATTTCCTTTTCTTTGTTTGGTGTGTGTTCAAACTCTTTTTGAATGTTTACAAAAAGTTGGCTCGGAAAAATGAAAAAACCCTTTTCTTCAACCATCTCAGCAAGGATCTGCTTCGCTTCATAATCTGACAACATTGCATAATCAAAATCTCCACGCCCTGCCTCGTGTTCTCCTTTGTTAATGTAGTTTGTAAGGTTTTCTGAAATGTAACGATAAAACAACATTCCAAGTACGTATTGCTTGAAATCCCATCCGTCAACACTTCCGCGCAAATCATCCGCAATCTTCCATATAACGCGGTGCAACTCCGCCCGCTCTTGCTCTTTCTTGTTGCTACTTGTTGCAACAGGCAACTCGATGCCCTGCTCTTCAGCGAAATCATCTATTACTTTCCGTGCCATTGCACTAGGAGTAAATGCTTTGGTCTCCCAGCGGTTAACGGTAGCGAAAGCTACGTCTAATTTTTGGGCAAGCTCCACTTGCGTTAACCCAAGTGCTTCTCTAATAAATTTAACCCTATCTGCGAAATCCATTTTCTTCCTCCTTGGCTTACTGATTACAAAACTATTATAACATATGTTATAAAAACTGCAAACTCTTTTTGTTAAAATCATTTGGCAAAAATTTTTTATTATGCTAACACACACCAACCTGGAGGTGTGTTATGCTTAAAATGCTTAAACTCTTAACTGATGATTTTCAAAACGTAAAACCTAGCGCTGAATATCAATTGGTGTTGCAGCGCGTTTGCGAAGCTGAATCTGCCTTTATGGCGATGCTCGACTCAAAACAAAAAGCCGAGTACTTAAAACTCGACTTTAACTGTGGTGAACTTGGTGTTATCGAACTAAACGATTTTGCAAAGTTTCTTTTTGAAAATTTGAAAACTCTTAATCATTGATATCTGGGTAGTCTTTCAAAATCTTTCCGTTAAGTTGGAAAAATCGCACGCCATTAATTTGGCCTATTACAACCTCTTTACCCAAAAACTTTTTTGCTAGTCCTGTTAGTGAATAAGTTTGCCCTTTGTAATCTATGTACTTGTCGTCAATAACTTTTGCTTTTAAGTTGCTGTCTTTTATAAATTCAATAATTGTACCTGGCTTGATACCTTTGCGATCAAACGAAAAGTTTTCCGCTCTTGTTCGCTGCTCAATTTGTTTAGCTGTTTTTTCCTCGTCAATTTGGTCTTTAGTCTTTTTGAACTTAACAACATTTTCTTCGTCGCCATGACTAGTTGCAATTATTTGCAGAGCTATAATAGCTTCATCTGGCTCCATCAAAAAAAACTCACGCACTCTTTCCCGACCTGACTCAGTCTTTTCCCTCGCGCGCAATTCGTATCGATACTTATCAAGCATTTTATGTACGGCTTTTTCAATATTGGTTGCATTGTCAGTTTTGTATGTTGCATAAATGCTGAAAGAAAAAGGAACAGCGCTCGACGCATTAAGCTGCTTCAATCTCTGCGCTATTGTTTGGTCAACCGCTTTGCCAATTTTTACGTAATCCTTAAATGACGGATTCGTTAAAATGTAAATTCCCTCAAAATCTGCTTGCGTTGCCATTTATTTCTCCTTTGTGCTCTCGATCAGTATAGCATACTTACAAAAACTGCACAATAAAACCTTTAGGTGTTTTCAGACAACTTCACTTGGTAACACTTATTAAAAAGACATAAGTTTCAGCGAATCGGCTTACTTATGTCTTTTACTGCTTGAAGTTGCCTGAAAACCCTTGAAATTCGGTAAGACAACTTCTTGCATCTTTATGGAGCTTCCGGTCGGACTCGAACCGACGACCTGCGCTTTACAAGAGCGCTGCTCTACCAACTGAGCCACGGAAGCATTGTTTTTGTTTAAACCACAATGGCGAAGTTGGCAAGGTTCCCAAAGGGGTTCTTACACAACTGAGCCACGGAAGCATAAACTAGAAAAAACTATAGTATATCATTTGCTAAATGTCAAGATGATATGATACCATAATTTATTAATACGGAGGTGTCATGGGGAATACTGACAAACCATTACCCGCTCAGATTGTAAAGGTGGTGCAACAAAAGCGTGAGGGGATCTCGGGTGAGGCTATTATTGTTCGCTTTAATTTTGACGGCAAATCGCGTGAGGAAGACTTTGCAAGTCCGCTTCTGACCGAGGAAAGTATGTTGCTTTGGCGGCGAATAACCTTGTCGGTTATTTTGAATCAACGCGGTATCAATGTATCAGACGGTCGCATACAAAATTTTGAAGAATATCAAAAGGCTGTTGACCAAAAAGAGGTTTTTATTGCATTCGACGGTGCGGAGGTTTACGCAATCGGAAGTGACCCAAAACAGATGTTTTTTCCGTATGAATACGGGTTGTGGGATTAAAAATTAAAGAATCTTGCTAAACAATTGATGTACTGATATAATAAATTGTAAGGGGCTATAGCTCAGTTGGCTAGAGTGCTTGCATGGCATGCAAGAGGTCATGGGTTCAAATCCCATTAGCTCCACCAACACTTGTCGAAAGATGTCTTAATTTGACTTAGAAGGGGGAATGTGACTAAAGAAGAGTTACTTAAGCAGTATGACTTATTGCAAGAAAAATATGGCGCAGGTGAATTAAATTGTATCTATGGCGGCGGACTAGATAACGAGCCAAAACTTTGCTTCGTATTTATGAATCCAACAGGTAAGAACATAGCGAGTGCTAAAAACTGGCATGGTATAAGATATCCGTGGCTTGGGACAAAATCAGTTTGGAAATTTTTTAATGAAATTGGAATAATCTCTAAAGAGTTAAATATGCTGATTCAGTCAAAGAAATCTGGTGAATGGTCAGTAGAATTTTGTGAGAAAGTATATGATGAAATATCGAAAAACGGTATTTACATAACGAATCTGGCGAAGTGCACTCAAATTGATGCACGGCATTTGAATGATAATATTTATAAACAATACCTTGAACTTTTTGAAAAAGAATTAGAGTTAGTTAGACCAAAAAACATCATCCTGTTTGGAAACCAAGTCTCATCTATTATACTCCGCGAAAAAATAAAAGTAAGTGATGAACGTAAGAAAGAGCGAACGCACAAAGGACAAGGATTTGATGCAAAGGTGTATTCTGTTTTCTATCCAGTCGGGAATGGACGATTCAATATGCCGAAAGCAATAGAGGATCTTCGATGGATTTTGAAAACATAATACGTTTGATTTTTTGATTTAATCAAAGTAATCAAAAACAGACTTTTCATATCATCGTTACATAAGTGTAAGAGTTTGAACCGCTATGAAGTCTTCTATGCAGGTCGGTGTTCAAACGCTTATATACACAGTGTTTCCATTAAGTATATCAAATTCTGTTCATTTATTGGGCTGCCGCTTTTGGAAACTTTTATAAAGTAATCATACCCTCCATGCGTAAAAGTGATATAATTGCTTAATATATCTTCTGTAGTATAATTTACTTCAATACCGCCTATGGTATAATTTTTATTAACGCTTTCATAATAATCAGATTTTATGAAATTATATTTTTTATGAAGACGTACTCTGTATTCTTCTATAATAAACAAAACAGTATTATTACCTGCAATAATATAGAAATCTTCAAGTTTATAACTTAGTATCGGCTCTTTTTTACCTATTGGCTTATCATAAGAAACCTGACCTTCAATTACAATATTATCCGGATGGAATAATAAAATATCTTTCCGTTTGCGGATTGTATCAAGGTCTGTTTCATTATCAACGGATACATTGGCATACTCCGACTCACCCGGCAAAGCTAAACCGGAACCGCCGCCAAGTGTAATCGGCAATACAATTGACATGCATATGATACAAACAGCTGCAGCGACCGCGGCCCCCCATTTTACAAGTCTGCTTTTCCCTCTGCACGCAGTTGCAGATACCGGTTCATATTCTTCTGTTACTTCCGGCATTTTTATCACCTCCGCAGTTTGAACTCCTAATTTTTGAGCAAGCAGCCATAGGATCGGACGCACTTCTTGCTCCTGCGCCCATATCTTTCTCGCACGTTTTGTCGGCTTCATTTCATTTAATACTAGCCATTCCTCGAACGGAAGTATCGGTTGGTCGGTCATTTGCTTGTTATACCTCAGTTGTACACATTTGTCAACTTATGTGTGTTATATAAGTCCCGTCGACTGTTGTGTGTGAATTAAGCATTAGAAACCCGTGAAGACCTCCAAATCCCGTATGTACCAAAAAGTATTTGTCCGAGCGGAAATTAACATTTTGTGCATTAAAATAATCTACTTCTACGTATCCGTAAACTGCCATGATATGCAAACCCGCATATTCTTCTATTGGCAATGTATCGACTCCGGTGCCTTGCAAAATACCGCCCAATGAATAGCCGTTAAGGAAAATTGAAATTATTTTTCCTGCCTCCAATGCTGTTTTAGCGGAACTGTAATTCAATGTACCGCCGCTCATCAAATTCGTAACCGTAGCGGTGCGGCCTTTACCCGCGACATAAGAGCTGAACCCGGAAAGATAATTCGACATTGTCACACCGTTAACAGTTTCACTCATAGCCGTAGATAAATCGGAAGCTAACGTATAAATATAAGCATTTTGAGGCGTCCAATACCATGTACCGATAATTGGCACTATTCCACCCGCAACATGACCCGGAATTAACCCCGAGTATTGTTTATGATACCAACCAATAATGTTCGAGGCCGCAACAATGCCGCACGTGTAACCATCAGGGTTATAAGACGGAAGTTTTGGGTCTGTCATATATACTGTTTGGTTTTTATATGCGTAATTAACTGTCTCGGTATAAGATGCGACAAGAGAACCGCCGCGCTCCGCATAAACACTGTCTTTGACAGCACTTGTAACAGGTCCTATGCAGCCCGCTACCCCCACAATCAGAAAAATGAAGGCAAGTGCAAAAATAGAAATTCTTTTTTTCATTAAACTCTCCCTCCCCCGGAGATTAGTATTAATTTAACACACACCAAACGCGAAATTATACAGAAACTTTTGCCGATATTTGTCTTTTTTTGTCGAAATTAAATTTTTACATTTTTCAATCTGCATGGATACTTGTAAATGCCGTCAATATATGCTAAGTTTAAGTTTGTAAAATGAGATTTGTTTCTGTTTGGTTTTTGCTCTTTGTGGTTGTTCTTTGTGTAACATATTTTTTGTTTCCCAAAAAATACCGATGGACCGTGCTTTTGGCGGCAAGTTACATATTCTATATTATTTCAAGCCTTTGGCTGGTCGCCTTTCTTATACTCACAAGTTTATCAATCTATGTAGCAGCACGTTTACTTGATTCAATTAATACCGCTTCAAAAGCACATTTTGAAGGAAGAGACGAGATATGGCTGGAACAAAATAAGAAAACATGGCAAGCAAAATATAAAAGGCAAAAGCGTTGGATTTTAATTGCTACCCTACTTCTGAATTTTGGATTATTGATATTTTTTAAATATTTCGGATTATTCTCTTGGATTTTTGGTCTTCCTATCGGACTAAAACTTTTAATACCGCTTGGAATTTCTTATTATACTTTCCAGTCCACCGGCTATGTAATAGACGTATTCTACGGCAGAGCTAAAGCCGAGAAAAATGTTTTCAAGTTTGCGCTGTTCACTTCATTTTTCCCGCAAATAATTCAAGGACCGATAAGCCGCTTT
>Ga0099364_10013598_pt1 | contig 10906 bp, 11 predicted proteins | sample TergutTh196P3_FD_73070 | JGI IMG/M metagenome (GOLD analysis project Ga0099364, IMG submission 73070) | Microcerotermes parvus P3 segment gut microbial communities from Pointe-Noire, Republic of the Congo - Th196 P3 | ecosystem: Host-associated > Arthropoda: Insects > Digestive system > Gut ... | reverse complement strand
CATTCATGCAAACGATTCCGCAGTTTTTCACGGACTTGTCGTAAGCATCACTACACGGAGCATATCGGCAAACATCAGAGCGAACAACTATACTTTTGTCGCCGTACGGCCGTGCAACGGCTTCATCTGTGGGGCCAAAAAGTGAAATATTCCAAATATTTTCAAAACAACTTGCAATATGTCCTAAGCCGGAGTCATTAGAAATAAAGATTTTCATTTTAGAAATTAACGCAGCCGTTATTTCAAGCGGTGTTTCCCCTAAATAAACTGCATTTGAATTTTGTAATATGTAATCAATCTCTTCTCTTTCGCTTTGAGTTCCAAAAATCACGCTCCGTACGTTTGGAAATTTTGCCGAGATTTTGTTTATCAGTATAGAATAATTTCTTTTTCCCCACCTTCTTGAAAGAAAATTTATCGCAGTTCCCGGATGAATTCCTATACATATAAAACGAGACAGATCACGATTTACCAACAATTTACTCGCTTCAATATAATGCTCCTCTTTTAGTGGAAATGTCGGATAATTAGGGGCATGTATATTTTGCGGCACAATAGTTCTTGCTAATCTTAAGGCCCTTTCAGCACGGTGAATTTTCTTTTCATACAGTACCGATTTCGTATAGAAAAAACCTGTGAAATTAGAACGAATTTCACCTATTTTTGTTTTAGCACCTATTAAAAACGAGAAAAAAGCTCCTTTCCAAGGTGTTCCGACGGTAGTTACGATTGATATATCATATTTCCTTTTTCTAAGTTTAGTTGCTAGTTTCAATATGGCAACAGGTTTTACCGGAACAGTAAAGATATTCTTGACATTTCTGCGAAACATAACAGGATATTCTGCAAATTTTTGTACTGTAATTACGTCAAATTCTGCACTCGGATACATTTTAGAAAGTACTTCAAATGCCGGAGTAAACACAATCATATCGCCAAGTCCGCAGGTGTGTATTATTAATATTTTCATATTTACGTCCATTCGCAGATTTCTTTTTTTGTAGGCCTCCATTCAAGTCCGTGTTTTGTACATTTTATGTTACAATAGCGGCAAAACGGAATCGGTTTTCTTAAAAAATTTAAAATTTCGTCTTTATTTTTTGCTTTATAAATGTCAATGTAATCGTGGTCCGAAACTTTAAGATTTTGTTTAAACGTATCGTTGAAGAAATTAATATACGGAACTGCAGGACACGTGTAAAGTTTTCCGTTGTACAACTGAATGCATACATTTGACATATAGCATAAACCGAAATTCTTGTCAGCGTTTTGTTTTCCAGTCAAATCAAACGTTTTTTTACGCATTTTTTTCGTTACACTTCCGGAACTTCCAAAAAATTCAAGCGAAATATTGTGTTCGTGGGCAGTTTTTTGCATTTTATCAAAGTCCAAATTAATAGGATACTTTGTTATTGTAAGTGATATGTTGTTTTTTTTACAGTTTTCCCAAAATATTCTCTCTTGATTCATTAAAAGTATTCCGTTTGTTAAAAGATAGATCGGTATTGATTTGTGGAAATATTTTCTTGCGACGTCAAAAAAACTGTTTATATCCAGATTCAAAAGAGGTTCTCCGCCATTAAAACATATATACTCTATTTCATTACCAAATAACTCAAATATTCTTCTGCAGTCATTATCGAACGACTGTATATCAGGGAATTTTATTGGTGCTATTGACGAAAAATGTTCGCAGCCGGCACAATTTAAGTTGCAATGGTCGCTTAAGTGAAAATCAAATATAAGTTTTTTTCTTTTTTTTAGACGTTTAATTGAAGATACTCGCATCCCTAAAAGATACATTTTTGCAAACAGATACGAATCCTCAGAAACAAACTTTACTAATATATCCTTTAACTTTTTTACTGTTCCTCTGTACGACGGAAGAGATGTTTTTTTTTTAGTATCCACCATCACCCCCTCCCAAACACCGTCAGCATCTTCTTGAAATCATCAAAAACACTTTCATTTATCCATTCCCACTTAAATCTCCATGACCAATTCCTGTCGTCCACAGTTCCCGGAACATTAAACCTAGCATCACTGCCAAATCCCAGAATGTCTACAAGTTGAAGTATCGCATAAACAGACGGTGATGCCAAAACTTCCCTGATGATTCTACGCAAAATATCCCCGTCACCGCCTACATAATCATCAACACGCTTTTTTGCCCACTCGTCAAGAGACCCATACCAGCCCATTATAGTATCGTTATCGTGCGTCCCGGAATACATAACGCTTTTTTGCGTGCAATTATACGGTAAATAATAATTATCTTTGTTTCCGTCAAAAGCAAACTGAAAAACCTTCATTCCGCAAAGATTTTCTCTGTCTCTAAGTTCATTAACTTCCTGCGTAATAAGACCTAAGTCCTCTGCAATTAACTCTATGTCTGAACCGAGATTCTCCCTAATCGCTCTAAAGAAATCGCTGCCCGGACCTTTTTTCCATACGCCTTCTTTTGCAGTCTGTGCCTTGCCGTCAACAGCCCAATACGACTCAAAAGCCCTAAAATGATCGATTCTAACCATATCGTTGTAGAAAAAAGCCCGCTTCATTCTGTTCATCCACCACTCGTAGCCAGATCGCCTGCCCCCGTTGCCGTTCTCCCTAATCCTGTCCCACCTGTAAAGAGGCGTTCCCCATAACTGACCGTCCTTGCTGAAGTAATCAGGTGGCACTCCGCCTACTCTTATCATGTTTCCGCTTGAATCAAGTTCGAAAAGATTCTGATTAGACCACACGTCGCTGCTCTCGTAAGACACATAATACGGAACATCCCCAAATATCCTCACACCGCGCTCGTTTGCGTACTTCTTAAGGTCAAACCACTGCGAATGAAAGATAAATTGCCTGAATCTGTAATAATCCAATTCCTTTTTATTGTCTTTTATGTATTTTACAAGCGCGTTTTTATTATAACTTGCGTACTTTTTTTCCCATTTACTCCAATTTACCGTCCCGAACTTCTTTGATAATGATAAAAACATAATATATGAGTCAAGCCAAGTTTCTGTTTCGCAAAATTTATTGTAATATTCATTCGGCATAAAGTTCTCAAATGCCTTTCTTATAAGTCTGTCCTTTAATTCAAAACTTCTGTTGAAATCAACATATTCTTCGGGCAGCCTTTCTCCAAACTCTTTTAAGTCATCATCCTTCAAATATCCCCAATCGCGAAGCAGTTCCGGCGATATTAATAACGGGTTCCCCGCATTTGAACACGGCGTGCTGTAAGGTGAATTCCCATACGCCGTAGGACAAATAGGGCATATCTGCCAAATCTTCACTCCTGTCCGTTCAAGCAAGTCTACAAACTTTCTTGCCTCATATCCAAAATCCCCGACACCGAAACTTCCGGGTAAAGAAGTTATGTGTAAAAATATCCCGGCACTTCTTTTCATACAAATGTCTCCTAATTAAATTCTTGCAACAATAATTCCATAAATAACCACCAATAAGTTGAGTAATACGCAGGACATAAGGCCCGCAACTACGTCGTCACTAACTATACCTACACCGTCTTCCAATTCCTCAAACAAATGAATCGGATAAGGCTTTACAATGTCAAAAAAACGAAAAATTACAAATCCCGCAAGTAATGTTCCTCCGGACAAGGGAACAAATAAAAATGTTATCAATTGCCCTGCTACCTCATCTATACAAACACTTTTAGGATCGTCTTTCCCAAAGTTTCTTACCGTGTCGTTACATAACCAAAACGAAACGAATACGAATATCAAATAAAACAACAAAAAAACCGCGACGCTCTCTCCAACAAACCAAGCAGCCGTTTTGTCAATGAAAAGATACAAAAGTATCACTGTAAGTAAAGATCCGTAAGTGCCACCGGGCCCAGGTATATAACCAATACCAAAACACGTAGACAAAACCTTCCTCATTAAACCTATCATACCTTAACCACCTTTCTGTCCTCCATGGCAAGACCAAGCGTCCATTTGTCGGCATGGATTATCTCTAATCCTGCTGATAATCCCTGCGCGAATTTTGAAATACGCAGATCGCAGTCGGAAAGTATCCTCTGCAAATAATAAATCGTAGTATCGTTATCTCCGACATGTGACAAGCCTATGATAATTTCCTTCACCTCATCATCCTTAACCCTCTCCAACAGAAGATCAAACGACAAATCTTTTACGGAAATACCCTCCATCGGATTAATAACACCCCCCAAGACATGATACAAGCCGTTGTACTTCCCGCTAACCTCTATCGCACACATATCGTAAAACTTCTCAACTACGCAAATAGTCGACCTGTCACGCTCTAAGTTGCTGCAAATAACACAAACATCGCCTTCGCTTAAGGAATTACATACCTTGCATTTTTTTATTGTATCCTTTGCCTTTATTATGGATTCGGCAAGGCGTTTAGAGCCGTTGCCTTCATCGCAAAGTAGCGACATCGCCATTCTGAAAGCCGTTTTTCCTCCGACTCCGGGCAGAATTTTCAGTGATTCTATCAGTTCTTCCAACGGTTTAGGCAGCATCTAAAATCCAAGGCCTCCTGCTGACGGTATAAGCGAGCCGATTTGCTTCTCAGATGAGGCCTTTGCCTCTTGTGAAGCCTGATTTATCGCAGCAAGCACAAGATCCTCAAGTGTCTCGACATCGTCTGGATCAACCGCTTCCTTAGAAATTTTAACAGAGATCAAATCCCCGTTTCCGTTAACTTCCGCCACAACAGCCCCGCCTCCCGCAGAGCCGACAATAATCTTTTTTGATAATTCTTCCTGAGCCTTATCAAATTCCTGCTTCATTTTTTGCATTTGTTTAGCCATTTTTTGCATTACGCCCGACATTACCTGTCCTCCCATAACTAACTGTTATACCGCTATTTGACACTTTTCCTTCAAACTTTTCCACTAATAGACTTGTTTTGTCTATTAAATCTTCCAATGTGACCAATTTATCCAAATTTGATATTTTTATCAACAATCTTTCTACCACAAACCTGCGAAACGAACTGTACTTCATCTCCCTTTGAGCGTTGGCCACCATTTCGGCCATTCTTAATATGTCTCCGATGTTCTTAACTTTGCCGGAGAGTAAAACGTCTCTCAAATAAGACAAAAATCCGTCCAAAAACTCATCAACGTCGTATCCGTCGGCAAGGCTTTTTTCGAAAATATCCAAAACTTCTCTCGTCTTTTTTTCGTATCCCAACAAAACAATCTGCCCGAAAACGTCTCCCGGGACAATCATTAAGACTTCGGCGACCAATTTTCTTGTTATATTGCCGTCCCCGTACGCGCGCACGCGCTCCAATATAGACAAAGAATCCCTAACCGACCCGCCGCCCCTCCGCGCTATTGTTAAAAGCGGATACGGGAGCATACCCTCGACCTCATTTTCGTAACTAACGCCCTCTTCGTCGCAAATTTTCATTAAAAGTCTGCAAATTGCGTCTTCAGAAACCGGCTTAAAGTCAAAACGAATCGATCGCGACAGTATTGTCGGCAAAATTTTATCAACTTCCGTAGTTGCAAATATAAACAAAACATTTTTAGGAGGTTCTTCCAGTGTTTTAAGAAGGGAATTCCAAGCCTGCTTAGACAGCGAATGCGCCTCGTCGATCAAAAACACTCGGTAGCGACCCTCTCCTCCGGCGGGAACGTAATTAACCGATTCCATAAGTTCGCGAATATCCGCAACACCGCTGTTGCTCGCCGCATCAAATTCAACGATATTAAAATTAGACCCGCTAATAGCACTTTTACAACTCGCACAATCCCCACACGGCTCAAATGTCCGAGCGTCGGACTCCGTTGCCCGAGCATCTTGCCCCGTTCCGTTAAGATTTTCGCAATTTAACGCACGGGCAAGAATTCTTGCGGTTGTTGTTTTTCCGACACCCCGCGTTCCGGCAAAAATATACGAATGAGCGAGTTTATCGTTCATAATAGACTTCTTAATTGTATTTGTAATATGCTCCTGTCCGACAACGTCAGCAAACAACATCGGCCTATATTTTCGAGCAAAAACGACATAAGACATAAAAATCCTCCGTGTCAGACCGTCTGACTCCGTTAAACAACCTTATTTTCACAATAAAATACTATATGTACAAATAAAAAAGTTAAAAAAAACAAAAAAAGTGTATTTTTTTTCGATTTCACGGTTATTTATTTATTATATTTGATTGAAAATTGTTAATAAAGAAATGTTTTTTATTGATGGAGGGTTATTTTTTATGTATAAGGATTATATTCCTGCTAAAGATGCAGATTTTTGGACTTGGGCAAAGAGCACTTATGTTTATATTTCGAATAATTTGGAAGATTGGAAGATCCCGTCGCCAAGTGATTCTATTGATCCTTTAATGGGTGCGTTTGACATAAGGTATCAAAAAATTATTTCCGGTGCTCCTATTACTAAGGGTGATTATGTTGCTAAGCGCGAGGCTAGGGCTAATCTTGTTAAGGCTTGGAGAAATTACATTCAACGGCATGTTGCAAAGAATGATTTGGTGACGAATGCCGACCGTCAGAACATGGGATTGAATCTTTACAGTCCGCCTGTTCCGATTCCTGCTCCTGCGCACCATGTCAGCGGAGAATTGACTTTTCCTGCTCTCGGCACTTTACGTATAGTAAACATAAAGCCGACGAGTGATTTTGACGATAAGCGTTCGGCGTTTAGCGTGCAGATAAAATTCGGCTACGAAAGGCCTGTTTTGCCTGACGATTTACCGAACGACCGCATAACAAAGCGGAAGTCATTAAGGTTAGACCTTCGCGAGCACCGCGGAAAGCCTGTTTTTGTCTGCATGAGATACATAAACCAAAAAGGACAAACCGGCCCCTGGGGAACAATGCTCGAGGGATTCGTGTCATGATTGAGAGAGGAAGGAAGACGATTGAGGCCATAGGCAACGGGTTTATAGGTCTGAGCGGAATAACTTACGGAGGTTCCGTTATTGGGGGGTTGTTTAGCGGCGAAATAGTTGAGCGGTTCTTGGCTGCTTGTGTATTTATGATTGTTTCGTTTGCATCCGGAATAGTTTTAATATATATTTCTGAAAAGGAGTAAAAATATGTCGTTTGATACTTTTATGATTGTTGCTAATTCTTCTGTATTGTTGTTTGGTATTGCGTTTGCAATATATATAATTAAAAGAAATAAAATGGTAAACGGAGTCCGACGGTCGGGCAAATGAAGAAAGAATACAATAAAAATAAAGATATAACGGGCGTAGTTGTAATAGGTGTTTTTCTTGTTTGTTTTTTAACTTCCATTATTATTGCTTCGTCGCTTATATTTTTGTTCAACGTTTATAAAACGTTGCCGCTGCCGCATGAATTGGCTGATATTCAGCCTTCGCTTGTAACAAAAGTATATGCGGCAGACAGCAGTTTGATCCACGAATTCAGCGTGGAAAGACGTTTTTGGGTACACATTGACAGCGTTCCGAAAATCATAAAAGACGCAGTAGTATCCATTGAAGACAGACGTTTCTACAAACACTGGGGAATAGACCCGATAAGACTTGTCTCGTCAACCGTGGCAAATATTACAAGAAAGAGATACAGCCAAGGCGCCTCCACGATTACACAACAATTGGCAAGGAATCTTTATTTTACACAAAGAAAAACGGTTGCACGGAAGATACGCGAGATACTTACGTCCGTTCAGTTAGAAAAATACTACACAAAAGACGAAATACTTGAGTTGTATCTGAACACCATATATTTCGGCGGCGGAACTTACGGAATATCCGCGGCTGCGCAGCAGTACTTCAGTAAAAGTATTGCCGAGATCAATTTGAATGAGGCTGCGGTTCTTGCCGGAATCATACAGTTGCCGGAGCATCACAGGCCGGACAGAGATAGGAATTTGGAGAGGATTAGAGCGCGGCGTCGTGTTGTTTTGCGGAGTATGCTTAGGGAGGAATTGATATCGGAGGATCAATTTGAATATACCGACGCTTTGGATGTTCCGTCGAATCCTTTTGTGCCGACGTCGGGTGTTGCGCCTTATTTTGTGGAGCATGTTAGGCGTGAAATGGAGAGACGTTTCGGTGCGGATGTGCTCTATAACAGCGGACTTTCGATATATACGACGCTTGACCGTGTTGCACAGGAGCAGGCGGAGGTGGCTGTTCGTGAGCATTTGAACCGTTTGCGTCCTGAGATAGAGCATTCTCCGGATGCGGTAGACGAGGAATTGCCGATTGAGGCCAGTGTTGTTGCGATGTGTGTTAAGACGGGTGCGGTGCGGGTAATGGTCGGCGGGAGGGATTTTGAGCGTTCGAAATTCAACCGCGCAACACAAGGTTTGAGGCAGCCGGGGTCTGCGTTTAAGCCGTTTGTTTATGCTGCGGCGATGAATCACGGGTATACGCCGGCAAGTTTGGTGAATGATAGGCCTATTACTATTATAGATGAGTTTAGGGGAGACGCATGGCGGCCTGAGAATCACGACCGCGAGTTCTACGGAGAGATAACCATTAGGGAGGCGTTGCGAAGATCGGTAAATTTGGTTACGGTTCAGGTTATTCAGGATATTGGGCCGAGAAGGGTAGTGGATATTGCGCGTGTTATGGGGATGTCTAATTCTATTCCTCCTGTTTTGGCGTTATCAATGGGAACTTGTGAGGCGACAAATCTTGAGATTACGAGAGCGTATTCGGCGTTTGGGAATTTGGGATTGTTGCCCGACGTTCATTTTGTAGAAAAAATAAAAGACAGAAACGGAAGGGTAATATTTGAAAACAAAATCAACAGTGTTCAGGTTATAGAATCGCATCTTGCTGAAATTATGACGAATATGATGCAGGATGTTGTGGTCAGGGGGACAGGAGCAAGTATTAGGGCATCAGGCTGGACACGTCCTGCGGCAGGTAAGACGGGTACTACTAATAATTATACGGATGCGTGGTTTGTGGGCTATACTCCTCAGATTTCATGCGGGGTTTGGGTTGGGACAGATAGGAGTATTTCGATGGGTCGGGGGATAACCGGATCACGCGGTGCGATACCGATATGGTTGCCGGTGATGCGTTCTCTTCACAGGGATTTGCCGGTTCAGGATTTCGAGACAACGGGAATTCTCGAAGTGAAAGAGGTGTGTTCGGTGTCGAGAGGTTTGGCAGGTATTTATTGTCCTAATCCGTATAATGAGTTTTTTATGCCGGAAGTTTTTCCAGATGTTTGCACTATGCATGCTGTGACTTCTGTTCGCGACACTTCAAATATGCTTAAATTCTTTGGTACTCCGCCTCAAAATAATACTTCAGACAACAGCGGGCTTATGTTTTAAGGTTTTTCTATGAATATTAACATGGACAGCAGAAAAATTGTTAAGGGTGAGGTTTTTATTGCTCTTAAAGGAGAGTTGCGTGACGGTCATGACTATATTGACGATGCTTTTAGGAACGGTGCATCATCGGCGATAGTTGAGAGGGAATGGCTTGAGAAGACGGGTAATCCTTGCGGCTATAATATTGAGGCTGTAGATGATGTGTTGAGGCATGTGCAAACCTTGGCGAGAGATCGGCGTAGGCAATTGCGCGTACCCGTGGTGGCGGTGACCGGTTCCAACGGTAAGACAAGCACATCTTTTGCTTTGAAGGAGATACTTGGGAGAAAATTAAAAGTAGGTGGGACTAAGGGTAACTTTAACAATCATATAGGAGTGCCGTTGTCGATACTTGCGATGGACGGCGGTGAGGATATTGCGGTATTTGAGGTAGGTGCTAATCACGCCGGTGAGATTGCTGAACTGACTACGATTATTGAGCCTGATATTGGGATTATTACCAATATAGGTTATGCACATGTTGGGCTATTCGGAGGAATTGAGAAGACTGCGGAGGCGAAATTTGAGTTGGCGCGGGCGGTGTCGTTTAAGAAGGGAACGATGCTTCTTAACGGTGATGATAAAATGACTGTTTATCAAAATGCTATTGACAGAGTGTCGGCTGTTTACTTTGGGGTGGGGGACGGGAATCAGATTCGCGCAAAGAATATAGCCTGCGGTGAGGACGGATGTTATTCGTTTGAGTTTAACGATGACCGATATGAATTGTCGATGCAGGGGTATCACGCGATATATACCGTATTGCCGGCGATTTATCTTGCGCTTTCTATGGGTATTGACAAAAATACCGTAAAAGATGCAGTTATGGAACTAAAGCCTGCGAATATGCGAGGTGAAATAGAGGTTCTGGAAAAAATAAAAATCATTAAAGATTGCTACAATGCAAATCCTAGTTCAATGCAGACGGCTTTGAAAATGTTTAGCGATATTCCGGTGTCTGCAAGAAGAATAGCGATGCTTGGAACTATGGGCGAATTGGGTGAATACGAAGAAAAATTACATAAAGAACTCGGTGCATCTTTGAAAGATTACAAGGTAGATTTATTAATAGCCGTAGGAAGCAGAGCAGAAACAATAGCCGACGGCGCACTTTCTACAGGCTTCAATAAAGATAAAATCTTCAGTGCCGCCACCGCTCAAGAGGCCGGCGACGTGGCACTGAAAATATTAAGAGAAGACGATGCAATACTATTCAAAGGTTCAAGAAACATAGAACTTGAAAAAGCAATATCAGTTCTTTACAACAATCTCTAAATAAACATTCTCAATATGTCCGCCTTTTCCGGGTTCAAGCCTGTTTTGCGATGTTAAAGTGTTTGCTGTAGTCAATGTCAGCGTATTTCGCCTATCTTCGGAGACAAAATCCGTAATATCTACGCGATACGGCGGGAAAACCAGATTGTGAAACATCGGCGTTCTCTCGTCAATATAGTCTACTGGAGCATCTTCGTCTCTGTAATTGTATCTCCTGTCGTTAAGCGCGATTTCCGTAGCCCCAGACAAATTATCGAACGCCAATACAACACGGTCGTAAGCCTTAGGCACTTCAAAATGATAAACACTGG
>Ga0099364_10013597_pt1 | contig 10907 bp, 11 predicted proteins | sample TergutTh196P3_FD_73070 | JGI IMG/M metagenome (GOLD analysis project Ga0099364, IMG submission 73070) | Microcerotermes parvus P3 segment gut microbial communities from Pointe-Noire, Republic of the Congo - Th196 P3 | ecosystem: Host-associated > Arthropoda: Insects > Digestive system > Gut ... | reverse complement strand
AAAATTTAAAATTTATAAAAAATAGATATAAATTAATAAATATATAATAAAGGTATAAGTTTTTGATTAAAAGAGTTTAAAAGAAGGATTAGATATATTTTAACTTAATATAAACATTATTATTCGATTTTTAAAATAAATCTAATAAAAATAGTGAAAATTAATTTTTGAGGAAATTAAATGACAAATACAACAGGAAAAATATTTTCGATTACTAGCTTTGGTTCAAGTCATGGAAAAGCTATTGGAGCTGTTATTGATGGATGTCCAGCTAATTTGGAAATTAGTGAAAAAGATATTCAAAAAGAATTAAACAGACGAAAACCAGGAACTAGTGAAATAACAACTTCTAGAAAAGAATCAGATGAAATTGAAATAATTTCAGGGATTTTTAATGGGAAAACTGATGGAACACCTATAACTGGAATTGTATTTAACAAAGATCAAAAATCAAAAGATTATGAATCACTTAAAAATACTCCAAGACCAGGTCATGGAGATTACACCTGGAAAAAAAAGTATGGAAATTATGATTACCATGGTGGTGGTCGTGGAAGTGGAAGAGTAACAATAGCTCATGTGATTGGTGGAGCAATAGCTAAAAAGCTATTAAATAGCTATAACATCAAAATTGTGTCTCATGTAACTCAAATTGGAAAAATAAAAGCCAATACAGTGAATATGAATTTTATTGAAGAATTCGCATCTAAAAATCCAGTGCGATGTGCTGATCCTACTGCAGCTAAAGCTATGGAAGAGCTAATTTTAGAATATAAAGAAAAAGGAGATTCTATTGGAGGTATTGTTGAAACAATAGCTTTAAATGTTCCTGCAGGACTTGGTGATCCTGTATTTGGAAAGTTAGACGGAGATTTAGCTAAGGCATTAATGGAAATTGGCTCTGTTAAAGGAGTGGAAATCGGTTTTGGATTTGAAGTAGCTAATTCTACAGCATCACAAATCAATGATGAGTTTTATATTAAAAATATAGATACTAAGAATAATATTGATAATAAGAATAATAGTAATAGTAATAATAATTATAATATAGATTATGAGGATAAAAATAATAAAAATTATAAAAACAACAATAAACAATACGATAAAAATAATGATTTAAATAAATATGATATTGGAACCGCAACTAATACTTCTGGAGGAATTTTAGGAGGAATTAGCAATGGTATGCCAATAGTTACAAGAATAGCTGTTAAACCAACTCCTTCAATATCTACCATTCAAAACACAGTTGATTTAGAAAAAGGAGAAGAAACTAAAATTGAAATTAAAGGTAGACATGACCCTTGTATATGTCCAAGAATAACAGCTGTTAGTGAATCATCAGTAGCTATTGTCTTAGCAGACCACATGCTAAGATCTGGATTTATTCATCCATCAAATATAGCTAAAAACAATCATTTAAGAGATTAAGCTACACATCACCAAGTAAAGATTAACTCTACATCACAAGTTTAGATTTTAATAATAATAATAAAAATAATAAAAATAAAGCGTTAAGCTATTCATTGAAAAACACAACAAGCCTAATACTTTTTATTATCATTTTTATATGAAAAATCTTTGACAAATGTATTACGATTAATATTACCCTTATCTAAAAATGTTTGTTGATCTTTTGAAACAGGATTAACCTTAGGACTCACATTTTTATCACTAGTTGTATATTTATTTTTAATTTTAACTACATTTATTAAATTTGGATCGTTATTATTAATTTCGATCTTCATTCCATCAAAAGCAGCTAATGTCCTAATACCCGTTTTTTCTCTAATAGATTTAGATTCATTTGCTGGGTTTTCACTTAGCATTTTAAAGCCAAAATGAGTCATAATAGCTAATTTAGGCTGTATTTCTTCCACTAGTTTAGAAAAATTAGCTGTACACATATGTCCCTTAATTGATTTAGAACCTGGTCTAATTACACTGCCAATTAAAATATCTGCATTTTTATGATATTTATGTAGCTTATCAAAATATTTAGTATCAGAAGTGTAAGAAATAGCTAAATCATTAGTTTGTATTTGAAATCCAACACAAGTTGGATCTCCATGAATAGTTTTAGTCCCTTTAATCCTAGTATTACCCAACATTTTTGTTTTATTAGGACCTAAAATAAGTTTATCCGATTTACCCATGTGATATTTAGAAACACAAGGTCCCCATTTTTGAAAACCTTCAAAAACACTACGGCTACCTATTACGACTCCATTTTCTTTGGTCATTCCCCTTGTCATAGCTTCGATAAGAACTTCTACATCAGTATAATGATCAGTATGTGCATGAGATACAAAAATGCCATCTAATGATGTTGGTTGAATTCCAAACTGATAAGATCTTACTAATGCACCTGGTCCTGGATCAATATGATAATTTTTTCCATCTACATCATCAATCCTAAATCCTCCAGTCATTCTTTTTTGACTAATTGTTGCGAAGCGTCCACCACCAGTTCCTAAAAATGTTATTTTCATCAATTTCACCATTAAAATAATTATGATATTCTCTAGTCTTTTTTGTAGATATTGTATTAAAAGTTGATTTTATTTCATCAGTATTGTTATCAAATAAGATAAATAGTAAATATTTTGCTTTATTTATAGATTATTGTTGACATACTCTCCGACTGATTATTTTATGAGTTTCAATGAGATTTTTGCTCTCTTTTATCAAGCTACAGTATTTTTGTTTAGATAGAATTAAAGTTCCATTGTAACACAAGCATAAAAATCATGATGATAGACTTTTTACTAATAACTATCTACCATATACAATTAACTATTATGTATTTTGTGTTAAAAATATAAATACTATTCTATTTTTTAATAATTTAATTTTAAATAATAAAATTTTTTTTAAATATTGAATCAATAGCTAAAATCTAAATAAAAATTAATTTATACCTAATACCTTAAATAAACATTTATTAATATCTAAAACTTCAAATAAACATTTATAACTAAATATTACACAAAATTATATTACACTGAAGATTAGCTTTATTTCTCTTAATACATAGTGTTTCATTTTCAATAACAGTTAAATCACCAATTTCGGCATTATCTCCCTTTTCAATAAACATTAATACATTTTCACCAGGTTTTGCAAGTTGTTTCCAGTTTGTATCAAAAGCTTGCACATCAGAATTTAAGCAAACATGTAATATTTTATCCTCAATATTAACAACTTTCCCTATTTCACCTTCATTAATGATTTTAGTTGCCATTTTAATAGATTCAGATTGGAGCAATAGATTTTCCTTTAATTTTTCCCTAAATTTATTTAAAAGTTTTATGTCTCTGCTAATAGTTTCATCTAAAAGATTTTGAGCTTTTTTAGTTGTTAAAGCAGGATTTTTTACCATAACATCATACTCTTTACCTATTGATGGAGTTTGTTTTGATATCTCTTTTAAAATATTCCCAAAAATATCTCCCATATATTTTAAACTAAAATCAGGTTTCCATTTTTTATCTAATAATTCATTAGCTAGTGATTTGGTAATTTTATTTCCAAAGAGAATAATAGCTTTTTCTCCTTTATCAGAACTTGTTATATCTGATCCTAATAATTCAATAATTTGATAACCATTAGTTGTTCCATAAATACGTTTTCTTTTAGTTTCAAAAGTGCTTTTTGAACTTACCTCACCAACAATTACATCTTCAATATCTCTTATTTTATTTGAATCTTCAGAAACTTTAATAACCATATCTAAGTCTGATGCCCTTTTATAAAGTTCATCATCAGATTTAATAGCTCCAGAATAAATTTCTTCTTCTAATTCTTCACGTTTATCTTTATCTCCAAAATAAGCTATTTTTCTTTTGTCACTTGCCATGACACATCCTTTTTTTCCAACATACGCAATAATCAAACTCATAATTAGCACCATCTATTAAAAAAAATAATTTTTAAAAATTATAAATAGGATAATTTGATTTATAAGCTATTATCTATTTTGGTAATTAATATTTTTTTAGATTATATTAAAATTTATGAAAGTGTTTTTAAAAAAAAAAATAGGATTTAGCTATTTAGATATTTTTAATTTATAAATAAAAAATTTTATAAAAAAATATATATAATTAATTAATAAAAAACATATAAAAATCTGAAAAAATATACAAATAACTAACAAAAAATATGTAAAAATCTGAAAAAATACAAATAAATTAAAAAAAATATACAAATAACTAACAAAAAATATGTAAAAATCTGAAAAAATATAAATAAATTAAAAAAAACATATAAATAACCAATAAAAAACATATAAAAATCTAAAGAAATATTAACAAATTAAAAAAAACATGCCAATATTAATAAAAAATTAGTAAAAATAGCTTTTCTATTAAAAATTTATTAATTACAAAAATATTTAATACATAAATTATAATATATTATAGTATATATAGAAATAAGATATACGGTGAAGATATGTCAAAAACCATTGAAAATTTAGCTAAAGCTTTCATAGGCGAAAGTCAAGCTAGAAATAGGTATACTTTTTATAGTAAACAAGCGAAAAAAGATGGGTATGAACAAATTGCTGAAATATTTCTTCAAACTGCTGAAAATGAAAGAGAACACGCAAAATGGCTATTTAGACTTATAAATCAAATTAAAGAAAATGATGATTCCATCATTATAGAAGCTGAAGCTCCAACAGATTTAGGAGATACAATAGCTAATTTGAAAGCAGCTATTTCAGGAGAACATCATGAATATAGTATAATGTATCCTGAATTTGCTAAAATAGCTGAAGAAGAAGGTTATTCTGAAATAGCTAAAAGATTAATAAGTATTGGAGAAGCAGAAGAACATCATGAAAGTAGATTTAAAATATTACTTAAAGCTGTTGAAGATGGAACTGTTTTAAAGAAAGACAAAGCAATGAAATGGATGTGTCGTAAATGTGGACGTGTGGAAACTGATAAACAAGCTCCTGAAAAATGTCCTGCTTGTGATCATCCAGCTAAATACTTTGAAATAATATGTGATGAATATTAAAATTAAATATTTTAAATAAATTGAGGTGATTTAATGACAAAACTTAATGATATATATAGATGTAATGTTTGTGGGAATATGGTTGAAATAGTCAAAGAAGGTCTTGGAGAATCATTAGTTTGCTGTAATCAAGAAATGGAACTTTTAGAAGAAAGACAACTTGATATGGGATTAGAAAAACATATTCCTATTATTGAAAAAGATGGAGATAAAATTATAGTTAAAGTTGGAGAGGTTCCTCATCCAATGGAAGAAGATCATAATATTTGTTTTGTTGAATTATTTGTTGGAGATAAAGTATACCGCAAATCTTTAAAAGCTGGTGATGAACCAAAAGCAGTCTTTGAAGTTTGTGCAGATACTGATGATTTAAGAGCTCGTGAATACTGTAGTGTTCATGGATTATGGCCATCTTAATTAATTTTTTCTTTTTATTTTTTCATTTATTTATATATTAACTATTTTATTTTTTTTATAACCATACTTTAAGAAATTATTCAATTTACTAATTTACTTGATTTTCAATTGATTAAATGAAATCTGCAGTACTTTTTTCAGGTGGAAAAGATAGTGCAATGGCACTTTACAAAGCTCTTAAAAATGGAGATGAAGTAGCTTATCTTCTTTCAATAATATCTGAAAATGATGAATCATATATGTTTCACGTTCCCAATATTCATATGACAGATTTAATAGCTGAAGCTATTGAAATTCCAATTATTAAAGGTCATAGTAAAGGAGAAAAGGAAAAAGAACTGGATGATCTTGAAAATCAGCTATTAATTCTTAAAAAAAATGGTGTTGAAGCTATTTATAATGGAGCATTATTTTCTCAATATCAAAAAACAAGAATAGATGAAATATGTGAAAAAATTGGTTTAAAATCAATAGCTCCCCTTTGGCATCCTCCTAATGTCGAAGAATACATGAATGAAATTATTAATTTAGGGTTTGAAATTATCATAACTGGAGTTTTTGCAGAAGGTTTAGATGAATCATGGTTAGGTCGAAAAATAGATAAAGTAGCTATTGAAGAGTTAAAAGCTATTAATAAAAAGTATGGAGTTAACATAAGCTTTGAAGGTGGAGAAGCAGAAACATTAGCTATTAACGGACCAATCTTTAAAAAAAGAGTTAAAATTATTAAAGCTGAAAATCATTGGAACTTTGATAATGGGATTTTTAATATCACCGAAGCAATTTTAGAAGATAAATAGCTTTTTTTAATCATCATTAGTTTTGGTATTGACCCTAGGATTATATTTTTTATATTCTTTAATTGTAAATAGCTATCAAAATTTAGAGAGTATAATATTAGGACTATATTTCTTATATCCTTTAATTATAAATAGCTATCAAAATTTAGAGGACATAATATTAGGACTATGTTATTTATATTCTTTAATTGTAAATAGCTATCAAAATTTAGAGGGTATTTCATTTTGAAAGAATTTATTGATTTGATTTTTGTATTTACCAATACCTTCTTCATTAATTATGATATAATCAGAAGTACTAATTACTGTACCAATACCAAAACTAAGTTCTCTTTCATCTCTCTTGTGAAAGTCTTTAATATGAACAGAATCATCTGATCTGTTTCTATTTTTTAATCTATTAAATCTTGTTTTTGGAGATGAAAATATTGAAAGTAAAACAAAGTTTTTAAAGTATTTTTTAAACATTTTAACTTCATGAGGACTTCTAATCCCATCTACAATAAAAACAAGTTCTTTTTTGTAATTAGTATTAGATTTAAATAATTTTCTTATTTTTACAATCGTAAACTTAGCTAATACATACTGACCATGCTCTTTTCTTAAGTTAATAGCTGTAGTTCCAGAATCTTCATTTCTTTTTTCAGCTTCTTCTCTTACAATATCTCCCATTTTAATAACATAAACTCCATATTTTTTAGATATATTAGAAACTAAACTCTTTCCTGATCCTGGTAAACCTGAAACACCAATAACTTTCATAAAATTCACTTTGCTATTCCATCAATTTAAATGGAGAATAATAATAATAATATAATTTATAATAAAAATAATTATAGTTTTATATAATAATTATAATATAAATGATAATAATTTTAAATAATAATATAAATATTAATTATAATTTATATTTGATAATTTGGGAATATGACTATTAAAAAACTATCTATTTAACATCATGTATTTAAAATTTACCTATTAAAAACTTACCTACTTGAATCCAGATATTAAAAATTTACAGTTAAACAATCCTGAAATTCAGCTATTCATTAAAAAGGAAGCAATTATTTTAATTTAATACTTTCTAATGATTTTTTCAAATTTTCTTGATTTGAAAAATTAGCTATAATCATTTTCAAGTACTTATCATCTTTTTCTTTAAACTCATTAGCTACTTCAATCATTAAAGGTATGGTTCTTATAATATTATCTACGATTGTAATATCAGCCATTTGTGCTGTTCTAGATAATGGATTTAAATCAATAGCTATTACTTTTTTACCACTATTAACTAATATTTCAGTTCTATCTCCATCTTCTAAAGATACCAAAACAAGATCTGCACTATAAATCCCATTTTTACTTGCTGTAGCTCTTGGAGATTCTAAATCTTCAATAAATAATAATTCATCATCATCTGAACCTAAAACATCTGTTCCTTTTTTTTCAAAGAGATTTTTTATTATTTTCACTCTTTCTTTGGTTCTATAGAACAGATTAATTTCGATTTTCCCATTTAATACCTTAGCTAAATTTATTATATCATCAATAGCTAATGCTACAGAATTTCCATTCACTGATATTACAGGATCTTTTGCAAGAATAAATGTAGCTACAGCAGCTTTAATAGCTTCATGAGCAGTAGCTATTGTTTTTTCACCAATCAAATAATCAAAAGCTTCTCCTCTTCCATGGGCTATCATTCCAGAATCTGCCAAGTATCCTTCTTCATTAGCTTTTTTTATTTTCTCTCTTAAAATCAGTGATTCATAGCGAGGATGATTTTTAGGTATCATATTATAAATAAATACAATTAATCTTATAAATTTATTGAAATTAATCTAGAAATAAATAACCAAATATTTAAACTAATAAATTTATTTTAATCCAGAAATAAATAACCAAATATTTAAACTAATTTAGTAATATGATTTCAAGCTATTTAATAAATATTTTTAAAGTCTTTATTTTTATTTTATTATTTCTTTTAAATAAATCTTAAAAAATCTTAAAAACTATTTAAAATAATTTATTTATTAATTTAATATTCATAAACAAATTATTTATAATATAATATATAAATTAATATAAATTATGTTTAAAATTATTTCCTATTAAAAATTTGATAAATTTATTAAAGTGATTTAATGATTGAAAATGACGACGATATTCCAATTAGAACACAAAGTAGACTTAACAAAACAGGAGTTTTTATTGGAGTACTGATAGTATTATTTGCTTTATTATGGATAGCTTCTAAATTAGGATTGATTCCTTCAATACTTTTCGATTTGTGGCCGCAAATCCTCTTAATAATTATTGGAGTCTTTGTTTTGTACAAATCATTATAGTTACAATAAATCTTAATTCTATTTAAAACATTAAAATTAATTTAAAACTAAAATAACTACTAAACTAATTACTAAACTAATTTTCTAATTCAAAGCTATTTTATTTAATGAATAAAAATAATTTAAAAAAACAAAATTATTAAATATTTTGTTAAAATAATTAATTTAAAAAAAATCTTTATTTTAAAAAATCATTAGATTTACAAAAAATAAAAATGATTTAAAGAAAAATTAGTTTATAAATTGATTTTAATTAATTTCAATACTGATTAAAAAATTAATTTCTATATTAATTAAATAATTATCCTTATTTACAAAAATCATTAGATTTACAAAAATAAAGATGATTTAAAGAAAAATTAGTTTATATATTGATTTTAATTAATTTATATTGATTAAATAGTTAATTTTATACTAATTTAATAATTTATTAAAAAAAAACTTTTATTTTTAAAATTAATAACTAACTTTTTTTATATGGTGAAAATATGACATTAATGAAAGATCTCTCAATAACTCCAGGAATATCTGGTTTTGAAGGAAAAATTGTGGATATTATTAAAAAAGAGCTTAAAGATCATGTTGATGAAATTCAAGAAGATCTTATGGGTAATGTAATAGCTATTAAAAAAGGTGAAAAAAAAGCTACTAAAGTTATGTTAGCTTCACACATGGATGAAATTGGTTTAATGGTTCGCCATATTGATAAAAAAGGATTCATCAAGTTTTCCAAAATTGGGGGAATCAATGATCAAATGTTACTAAACCAAACTGTAATCATTCATGGGAAAAATGGTGATATTACTGGAGTAATTGGTTCTAAACCACCACATGTTATGAAAGCTAGTGAAAGGAAAAAAGTCATTGAATATGATTCAATGTTCCTAGATATTGGTGTTTTCTCTAAAGAAGAAGCTGAAAAATTAGTTTGTGTTGGAGATCCAATTAGTTTTAAATCTGACTTTGAAGAATTTCCAAATGATTTAATAATGGGTAAAGCTTTAGATAATCGAATTGGATGTTATATAATGATTGAAACCCTAAAACGTGTTAATTCTAAAGCTACTGTTTATGGTGTTGGAACAGTTCAAGAAGAAGTTGGTTTAAAAGGAGCTAGAACATCTGCATTTAAATTAAATCCAGATATGGCTTTTGCACTTGATGTTACAATAGCTGGAGATCATCCTGGAATAAAAGAAGACGAAGCTCCTGCAAAAATAGGTAAAGGTCCAGCTATTATTTTAGTTGATGCAAGTGGAAGAGGAATAATAACACCTGAAAAAGTAAAAAATCTTTTAATTTCATCAGCAAAAGAAGGTGAAATACCTTATCAACTGGAAGTTAGTGAAGGTGGAACAACTGACGCAACAGCTATTCATTTAACAAGAGAAGGAGTGCCTACTGGTGTTGTTTCTGTTCCTACAAGATATATCCACACAACCGTGAGTATAGCTAGTATGGAAGATATAGAAAATGCAATCAAATTATTAGTAAAAGCTATTGACAGTTTAGAATAAGTATTATTGGCACTGCCAAAATCAACTGGTTGGAACCATTCAAAATTCCTGTGAATTGTAAGTGTGATTAAATTTAACGATTTTTTTCAGTTCGCCAAAAGTTTACCTCTTATCAAATATTTCCATAGAAAAAAAAACATATTCTAATGAGAAATATGTATTACAATTAAGTAATAAATATTATAATTGAGAATTATATAAAGTATCAAATATTTTTTTTCTCAATAGGTAAACCTTTGTACAATCATTTTCACAAAAGCCAATGCCTGAAACCGTGAAAATTGGCAGTACTATATACTCTTGAGTAATGATTAAATATTTAATAAAAAAAAGTGGTTGTAATGGATGCTAAAAGATTAAAATATGTAAGTTTGCTTTTGATTTTTTGTGGTATGGTAATTTTAGTTTTAAACTTAGTCCATGGAGTTATAAACTGGATTAATGTTTTTTTAGCCATAATATTTGTTTTATTAGGCTTAACACAACTTTATCGAAATAAAAATCTTGACCAATGAATATTAAAGAGGCTAGGAAATAATAATTTTTTATGTTTTTTTATTATTTTGGTTATTTTTATATGTTGTGGCTTATAAATGTATTATTTGGTTATTGGTATTTTTATAAGGTGATTTTTTTGGTTTTGCATGAAGATAAAATTGGGCAGACATTTTTGCTTCCTTTGAATTTGAATGATTTGATTCCTTCTGATCATATTTGTCATTATGTGACAAAGTTGGTGGATTGTTATGATTTTAAGGATATTCATGAGAAATTTATTGGTACTGCTGGTGGAA
>Ga0099364_10013596_pt1 | contig 10907 bp, 9 predicted proteins | sample TergutTh196P3_FD_73070 | JGI IMG/M metagenome (GOLD analysis project Ga0099364, IMG submission 73070) | Microcerotermes parvus P3 segment gut microbial communities from Pointe-Noire, Republic of the Congo - Th196 P3 | ecosystem: Host-associated > Arthropoda: Insects > Digestive system > Gut ... | reverse complement strand
CCTCTTATCTTTTCGGTGTGTCATTTTTTTTACAGGAGAGAAGGCCGCAGGCCGCCGATCGGCATACCCCGGAGGGGCAAGCTGCGCGCTTGTAATATAAAACTCAGAGAGTTTTGTATTACAAGCGCCAGCTTGTCCGAACATCAAGACACCCTTTCGGATTTGTCGGTACATCGGTCGCCACTTTTCGATTAATGCTTCAAGTGTTCGTAAATTCGCTCAAAAAAGCAGGTCAACTTTTCAAAAAATCATTCGTGATTTTCGATAGGATTACAAATAACTATTCAAGTTTTCAAAAAAACAATCAAATAAACGAATTTCAATATCAGCAAAATACTCAAATCATCGAAATACGAATCGCTCAATTCAAATGTTCAAAATAATGCTCATACCGCGTAACATCGCTAACAAGCTGCTTTCATTGAAATCACTTCCCATTTTATGGTCACACTGGTCAGAAAAATACTCGAAATTCCATACGGATGTTCGGAAAGCTATTCACTGCTTCAAAAACTGCTCATGCTTTTCTTGAAAGTGTTCAAGAAGTCAGATTATCACGAGCTCGAAATGGTCTTATGCGGAAATTATCATTTTCGTCTTTTCCCGGTGTTAGTGTTTAGGTAAGGGAGGGATGAAGCAGGATACTCTCGTTAGTAAAGGGTCGTAACATCAAACAACATCAGGGTTGGACTGGATTCAAGCAAACCATCCGAGTTGTACCGGACTATCTTTTTTACCCGTTCCTCTCTCGTATAAAGTCCGTCGAGGAAACGGTACATCCGATCCTCCGATATATCTATGGCACAACTGTCGGCAAACCATTCCGACATGCTGAGCTTGCTCGAAGGGCGAGCCGTTCCCAGACGAATGGCGGCCGATCCTGCAAATCCGAGCCTTTGAAACCGAAAAGGTGAGCGTCCGATTTGCGAATAAAAACGCGCTTTGCTTCTGCGTAAAGGAAGAAAAACTAAAAAGCAGGGATTTTTCCGAAATTTTTATCCGGCAAATTTGAAAGCATAGAGGAAACAGAAATCGTGCATACCACATTTTATCTTTACATTGAGTGAAACTAGGTGACGGGATGCTCCGGGCGGGTTCAAAGTTTTATTTTTCAAAGCTGGCGGACGGCGAAAAAAATCTGTATAACCGCATAACTGACGCGCTCGGACGTTTTGACCCGGCGTTATCCATCCATGCCGGAACGGGCAAGGATTTTACGGTGGATATACAGAAGATATTGAAATGGGCGCTGCTCGACAATCCCGGCCTTTTTTATCTTGACAGACACAATATCGTCATCAAGCAAACGCCGATGTATATACAGCTTTTCTTCCAATATAACTACACTCAGGCCGAAGCCGAAAAACTAAGCGGTGAAATAAAGGATAAAATCGTTGAGTTCATGTGCGAATACATCGAGCCGAAAATGACCCCGCTTGCCAAGCAGCTTGCCGTACACAAGTATCTGCAAAGCACAGTCACCCCGCAGAAAGATAACGCAGACCGCGACAGCTATTCCGTAATCGGCGCTATAATCCGGCGGTCCTGCGTCTGTGAGGGGTTCGCAAAAGCGTATAAGCTGCTCTGTGATTATCTGCGGATAGCTTCTATCGTGGTGAGCGGTGAAGCAACGAAGGACGGCAAACGCGAAGCCCACGCCTGGAACATCACCCGTATCAAAGACGTAACAGCGCACACCAATGTGACTTGGGACACAAACGCCGGCATCGGCTCTTATGATTATTTCAACCTCTGCGATGCGGACATCGCCGCCGATCATACTTTTGACGCGGACTTTTATCCGAAATGCGCTCCAAACAAAATAAATTACTTTTATAAAAACGGATTGATCGCCGCGAATGAAGATGACGCAAAAAAAATCATTGCCCGGCGCGCAGACAATGACTTCTTTTCAATCAAGCTCCTGTTTCCCACAACACGGGAACAACTTGACGGTTTCGGTTTCCCGACCGGGAAGCTGCGATTTAATGAAACTCAGAATGTAGTTATGTTTACGTATGAACCGCTTGCGGAGCCGATTGCCAAATTAGATTTGCCGCAATGACAATCATTTGCTTTATTCATTTAATATCGCCCTTACGAGCATATCGAGCGCCTCGCCTCTGGTAATTGTTTCATCAGGAAAACCGAATCCTTGCGGCGCATACCCGAGCAATTGCCTTCTCTCATTTTCAGTGATTGACCGGTCTATCCCGAACGTTCCGAGAACGGGTCCTTTTATCAGGGGGATGCCCAGAGTTTGATTATCCGATTCGCTATTGTTAAAAGAAGGGTTGTGCGGATAAATAAGCGGGGCAATTAATTTATGCAGCATAGCCAATTGAACCGCCGCGTTATATTCGTGTCCATGCGGGACGTCGCTGAATTGGGCGAGGGATATGCTCACTCCGCTGTTCAACAGCTCCCATTGGACCTTTATTGCCGGAACGAAACGCGGGTGGATATTTTCCCTTACTGCAATTGCCGCAAGCGCTCCCGCGGCTTGTCCTGTCATCATACATATGGGCTGAACGCGTAATGCCCCGGACGCAAGTCTCGACATGGAAAGATTTTTCTCCGCGGCAATAAAGCCGTCAATTTCCGCCGGAATCAGGGCGTATAACGGGACCTGAAAATTTCCCCTCGGATTGTTGGTTCTTATGGATTCCCTGGTCTCGCCGAGGGAATTTTCCATATCCGCGTGCTCTCCGGAATTGTGAAGGTCGATAAGATAACGGCCTATCGCTATCGCATCGCTGAGCTCAAGATTGGTCCCGCCGTCGCGGTAACTGAGGGAATTTCGAAGCAGCATCCCGGAAGTGAGGGTATTTTCGCCGAGGATTCTTCTGGATTCCCTCACATATGGGATTACCGGCATACGGCGGACGATCTCGTGCCATTCGGGCGTGACGAGGTCGCGTATCATGTCCAGAGCCTCGTCGGAATAATATTCGTCATCCGCGACCGACCAATTGCTCCCCAGCCCCTCAAGCTCATGCTGAAGATAATAAATAAAATTGAGCGTCTTTAAAAGCGCTCGCCGGTTCGCTTTCCTTCGCTCCTCCGGATCATCCAGATACTTTACGGGAAGCCCCGAACGCCCCGGAGCCCAGCCTAAGCGCCCGGGATAATCGTTTCCGAGGTTTACCCCCGTTTTCGTTATCCTTCCCCAATTTTCTCTGCGTCCATCGTAAAATCCGGGAGCCGACGAATCGGGCATAGCGCGGTAAGCGTTATGCGTTCGCAGGTTTTGCGGCAATCGCCACGGACTATCTCCCCCCGAGACGGTAAGAAAACGGATATAATTTCTCCTGTGTTCCGCCACGTAATTCGGGAGAATCGTTTTTGCCTTCAGGTGTTCCGGAACTCCTTCAGGATAATATTTAATAACGGCTGTCCAGGTGATGTCCTGGATCATAGCTTCCGGATCGATGTTCGGGGAGACCGAATTTCCCGCGCGGTACCCGACTCCTGCCAATGGAATGATGTCGCCGTATTCCGTGGCTTCAATCAACACACGGCATTTTATTTCGTCCGTTTCCGTCTTGACTCCGGTTACTCTTGTCCCTTCGCGCGATACTTCCGTTATCTTCGTACTGAACATTATGTCGAGTTTTGCTCCTGAACCGCGGGCGCTTTCAACAAGTTCGTACAGTTTGTCCTGTCCTACCGTGGGTTCAAACGCTACGGTACCGTTCCCGAAATAACCTATGCGGGGGGATTTATTGCGCTCCCTGTAGAATCCCTCGACAGCTCCGATAAATTCACGGTAAATTCCGCTCCTCTGGTTACTCATATCGTCCATCGTAGTAACCCCGGCGGCCGTCATCTGCCCGCCTATCCACGACGACTCCTCTATGACCAGAACATCCGCGCCCATACGGGCAGCCTGTATCGCGGCGGTTATCCCGCCCGCGCCCGCCCCGGCCACAACAACATCGTATTGAAGCTGAGCCGCCTCGCAATCGTTCAAAGACGCAAAGAGCAAAACGATCACGCACAAAAATCGAATCAAATATTTTTTACCGAAAAAAATCATAACGTTTGATCGCTCCTTTACAGGAACCATTATACCAACTCCGCGAATATCTTTAATTACTAAAACTTCGCGCACGAATAATTTGTGCTATTATGGCTCGGATACAAATATGGAAAGTAGGGGGAGAAAAAATGGCTGAAGTTTTTAGCCTCGAAATGGATGGAAAGACCATTTCATTTGAAACCGGACGCTTTGCCCGTCAGGCCAACGCGTCTATAGTCGCGTCCTGTGGGGAAACGGTGGTGCTGGTCACCGCCGTTATGTCGCAGACCGCGAGGGAAGGGCTGGATTTTTTCCCTCTCCTCGTCGATTATGAGGAGAGATATTACGCGGCGGGCAAAATACCCGGCGGCTTCATCAAAAGGGAGGGCCGACCCTCGGAGAGCGCGATCCTTTCCGCAAGGGTGACGGACCGCTCCATAAGGTCCCTCTTCCCGGAATACATGAGGAATGACGTTCATGTGGCCGCCACGGTCCTCTCCGTGGATCAGGTAAACCCGCCGGGGATTTTGGCGATAAACGCGGCGTCGGCCGCGCTCGCGATTTCCGACATTCCATGGAACGGACCGATAGGCGCGGTCAGAATCGGATACGCGGACGGCAAATTCATCGTGAATCCCACGGAACAGGAGCTTAACCACAGCGAGCTCGATCTTATCGTGGCCGGGCACAGGGACGGCGTCACGATGGTCGAGGCCGGGGCCGGCGAACTCAGCGAGGAACTTCTTATCGACGCAATCGAACTGGCCTCCAGGGAGATAACTAAGATCGTCGATTTCATAGAGGACATGCGAGGCAAGATCGGAAAAGAAAAGATTATACTGCCCGAGCCTCCGCGAATCAGCGAGATAGACGAGTGGGCGACACAAAATCTGACGGACGAAATATATACCGCGATTCAAATTCACGCAAAACAGGAGCGCGCAAACGCAATCGACAAAGTTAAACACAAGATAGAAGAACACTTCCTTGAACAATATCCCGACTCGAAAAATTATATAGCTTCACTCATGGACGAACTCGTTAAGAAAAATGTGCGCAGGCTCATTCTGGATGAGCGTCGCCGCGCGGACGGGCGCGCGATGGATGAGGTGCGGCCCGTCACATGCGAAGTCGGCCTGCTGCCGCGCACGCACGGCTCATCTCTCTTTACGCGCGGCGAAACGCAGGCGCTAGCGGTCACGACGCTGGGCATGGTCGGCACAGACGATCAACTGCTTGACGGCTTAAAGTGGGACGAACCCGCGAAACGCTTCATCCTGCACTACAATTTTCCGCCGTATTCCGTCGGCGAGGTACGGCCGATGCGAGGCCCCGGCAGGCGCGAGATAGGGCACGGAGCGCTGGCTGAACGCGCCCTGCGCGGGATGATGCCGGAGGAAAGCGAGTTCCCCTACGTGGTGCGAGTGGTGTCGGATATACTTGAGTCTAACGGCTCAAGCTCGATGGCGAGCGTATGCGGGGGAAGCCTGTCTATGATGGACGCCGGCGTTCCGATAAAAAAAGCCGTCGCGGGTATCGCTATGGGGCTGATAGCCGACGACGGAAAAATTGGAATCCTCTCGGACATTCAGGGCCTTGAGGACCACTACGGCGACATGGACTTCAAGGTGGCGGGCACGAGCGACGGAGTGACCGCTCTCCAGATGGACAACAAGGCGGGCGGCATCACGCGCTCCGTGCTGGAAGACGCGCTCGGGCAGGCGAAGGCGGGCAGGATAAAAATTCTGGAAATAATGAACTCCACAATCGCGCAATCGCGCGCCGAGATATCCCCCAACGCCCCGCGCATTCTCACAATGACCGTCGATCCCGAGAAGATAAGAGAAATTATCGGACCGGGAGGCAAGACGATTCGCTCGATAGTGGCAAGCACCGGAGCCAAGATCGACGTTGAGGACGACGGGCGCGTGTATATCTCAGCGATTGAGTCGCAAGCGGCGGAGAACGCGCGGAATATAATCAACGACCTCACTCGCGAGGTTAAAGCCGGTGAATTTTTCAAGGGCCGCGTGACGCGAATGATTAACTTCGGCGCGTTCGTCGAGGTTCTGCCGGGCAAGGAAGGCCTGCTCCACGTGAGCGAGATCAGCACCCGCCGCATCCCTAGAGTCGAGGACGCATTCGCGATAGGGGATGAGGTGCTCGTCGTGGTTAAGGAGATCGACGATATGAACCGCGTCAACCTCTCGCGGCGCAGAGCCATCGAACAAGCGGCGTCTTTCGCCGACGACGAGGCGCTCACCGCTCAGTTGGAAGTCGAGCGGGAACGCGACACAAAGTACGCCGCTCTCCCGAAGCAGGAGGAAACCAGGCGGGATTCAAGACCTGACGGACGAGGCGACCGCGACGGCGGCAGGCCGAGGAATAATTTCCGGGGAGACCGCGGAGACCGGAGGGAACGCGAAAACAGGCCGGACAGAAGACGCGATTAATGGGCGTGACAATCAGGATAAGGCGAGGGGATTCAGCGAGAGATATACCGCTCCCCTCCTATGCGACGCCCGGTTCGGCGGGGCTCGACATTCGCTCCGCCGAAGACGCCGACATCGAGCCGGGAGAAAGGACCTCGGTCGGCACGGGAATATATCTCGAAATACCGCCCGGATTCGAGGGACAGGCGCGCCCAAGAAGCGGGCTTGCTTTAAAACACGGCGTGACCCTGCTGAACTCGCCCGGCACCATAGATTCCGATTACCGCGGCGAGGTCCGCGTGATTATGATCAATCTCGGACGGGAAAAATTTTCCGTAAGACGGGGGGACAGGATAGCGCAGATAGTTTTTGCCCCCTGCGCGCGGGCGGATATAGAGGAAGCGGACGAACTCGGCGATACGGAAAGATCGTCGGGAGGATTTGGCAGCACGGGACTGGCATAAAAAAAGGCCCTCTTTGGAGGGTTTTTTTTATTTTTTTACGCCAGCCGCAAAGCTTCCTCGCCCTTGAGCGCCCTAAGCGCGGCGCGGGTCATAGTCAAAAGTTCGTCTTCCCCTCTGAATGTAATTATTCGTTTTGTTATCCACGACACCCTCTCGGCGATTGCGTTAACCAGATAGTTGTTTTCCGCAAGATCACCCGTAATCACTATCGCGTCTACCTCTCCGCGCAGGACCGCCGCTTGCGCCGCAATCTCCGACGCTATCTGATATACCATCGCGTTCAAAACGAGCGACGAACGGGCGTTTCCCGACTCCGCGCGGGATATTATCTCATCAACGTCGCCCGTGCCGGTGTAACCCTTAACGCCGCTATTGAAGGTCGCCATCCTTATCAGGTCGATTTTCGACCACATGCCGCTGTAGGCCATGCGAACGATCGCCGCCGCCGGAACGCCTCCGCTGCGCCAGGGAGAGTACGGGCCGCGCTCGAAAGCGTTGGTAAAGTCGCGGACCCTGCCCTCGCTGTGCGCGCAGATAGAAAAATTTTCCCCGAGATACGCAATTACCAAAGAAACCTCCCGCGGCGATTTTCCCAGTTCATCCGCCGCGGCACGAAGCGCGTTTTTTATCGGGACCGTGTGCGTCATCCGCCCGAAGATCAAGCCCGGCGCGCCTGATATCCTGCGCAAAACGTCCACCTCCGACATGAGAAAGGGAACCATTGCGAAAATCTTGGACGACAAAAGAGACGCGAAGCGCGACGCCATAATCACGCCCTGATTTATGACCCGCCCCGCCCTGCTTGCAAATTTCGCCCGCTTGAGGAACTCGTCGTCGAGCAAATACACGCCGGTCCGTTCAATGCCCGGTATTACGGCAAGCCCAATAACGGCGTCAACCCGGTCGATTTCGGGAAGCCAGACGTTCATGGTTTTCTCCAGCGGGCCGAACCTTATCGAAAATTCTTCTTCGGGCGTACGGGCCATGAGAATATCAATCTGATCAGGTTTTGCCGAAGCGCGGTAAATTTCGCGTTCGTCTTCGAAGACAGCGGCCTTGGTTTCAAACGCATTCGGATATATCGGCATCACCCTGAATCCCATTCGATTCACCCCGAACATACATTTACTAAGGAATCGCTGAATATATTTTATCACTCTTTGGTGTGCAAACTCCTCTATTTGGCTTATACTTGCCTCGTGTAAGCGAATACGTAATTCGCCGTATTATCCGCGCGGCATTGGAGGGATTTTTATGTCGATATGCTATATGAATGGCGAATGGCGGCCAACCGGCGAATGCGCCTTGCCCGTCACCGATCTTGTAATTCAGAGGGGCGTCGGCGTGTTTGACAGCATAAGATATTACGACCGAAAGGCAATGGCGATCACCGCCCATATTAACCGCATCGAGGAGAGCGCGCGTACCGCCGGGATAAACGTAGGGGACGGAACGATCGTCTCCGACCTTAAACGCGCGGTCCGCGAGGGAGGGAACCGCCCCGACTGCCCGGAGAACGGCAACTGTCTTGCCAAGCTGTACATAACCGGAGGCGACGCCGACAAACACGGCTTGTTCCCAAACCCGAGGCATTTCGTGATATTGGAGAAGGGCCCCGAGATGCTGCCCGACGAGTACAAAACAGGCGTAGCCCTCCAACCCACGACGGAACGCCGTCCATATCCTCTCGTGAAGAGCATCAATTATCTGTTCGGCATGATGCAGCAGGCGGGGCGCGACGATTTCCTCGAATGCCTCTATTGCCCCGACGGATATGTAACGGAAACGCTTAGGAGTTCGTTCTTCATTTGCAGGGACGGAAAAATCATCACCGCTCCGCTTGGACAGGTACTGGGCGGAGTGACCAGGAACATCGTTGTAGAGCTTGCCCGCGAGAACGGTTTCACCGTCGAGGAGCGGCGTCCCGAGGTGTCGGAACTCTCCATATGTGACGAAGCGTTCATCACCAGCTCATGGAAAGAGGTCATGCCCGTCGTCCGCATCGGAGAAACGCGGATCGCGGGCGGCAAACCGGGGCCCGTCGCGGAACACCTGCAAAAACTTTTCCGCGAGAACTTCCGGAAATGGCTGGATAAATAATTTGAGCGCGGCAGCGCCTTGGAACTTTTAAATAAACGATTTAAGGAATGATTGGCTTGTATTCTTTTTTTGCGTAGATTATGATATACATTGGCATAAAAATATGGGTTGCCGGTTGTGTGACGGATTTCGAAAAGGAGTGTCGCGATAATGATTGACAAGGAACAGCTGCTTAAGATTCCCAGCCTAAACATCGCCGAAGAAATGGAACTGATGGATGATAACCAGTTTTTTGAGTATATTCAGGCATTGAACACGTTTATCGAGAGCTATCCCGTACTGGAAGAAAAATTTAGAATAAATTTTGAGGCAAATGATTACGATTTTATTTTCGAAGGACTTATCGCCACCTGCGATTTGCTCAGAAAAATTCGCGCGGACGTTTTGGCGGAGCAAGGCCTGAATCTAATCAATAATCTTACAGATACGGACCATGCAAAAAGCGAAGCGGACATAACCAATTATTTGGCGGATGTATCCACGCTGTCCATTGATATACAGATGGCAATGATTTCCAATGAACAAACGGAAGAAAAAGACGCGCCGCCCGATATGGAAGCGGATGCTCCGAAAAGGAAAAGAACCAGCATTTTGGCTGTCGACGACGTGACGTTTTTCTTAGCCTCGCTGGAAACGCTGCTGAAAGAAACCGGTTATAAACTGACCTGCGTAAACTCGGGCGAGGCCGCGCTGAATTTTCTTCGAAACGACAGCCCCGATTTGTTTCTTTTGGACATTGAAATGCCCGAAATGAACGGATATGAACTTGCGCGGAAAATCAAAGACATGGGGCAGACGGGCCGGATTATCTTCCTGACAAGCAATTCCTCGCACAAACACGTCATGAAAGCAATTGAAGCCGGGGCGGTGGATTTCATAGTAAAACCCATTAACAAGGCGCAGGTTATCAAAAAAATTGAAAAAGTATTAAAGAAATCCAGGTAACGCCAGGGCGGTGCGCGCTGCCGCCGCCGCTTGTGCAGGCGTGTTGAAGCGCCGGGCGGGAGCATATGCGGATATCGATAAAACCCGGCTTTTAGCCGGGTTTTCTGAATGAAGCGCATTATTTGGGTATTGAGTTATTCACTCAACCCACCATATTCAGATTTTGTCCGATGCCCGATTTCCCCAGCAACTGATCCACCAGGTCTTTCTGAAGATCAGCCGTGGTGTTCATAACCTTAGCGGCTACCGCGGCTCCGATTTGCGCTCCTATTGCCGCGGATTGCATATCGCTTAAGCCTTTTGTCATTTCCATCATGGGCACCACCTCCTCCGACGCGCTCCATTATTATTGTCGGCGTCCGGGGAAGAGGTCTGAATCAGCTTCATAATAATTTTTTAACCTTCCATTTTTTTCAAAAACGGCTTTATTAAATCCATGGGTATCGGGAATACGGTCGTCGAGTTCTTGTCCACCGATATTTCGCGCAAGGTCTGGAGATAGCGCAGTTGCAGCGTTACCGGCGAGCGATCCATAGTTTCTGCGGCCTGCGTAAGTTTTTCGGCGGCTTGCAGTTCTCCTTCGGCGGAGATTATCTTTGCCCGCCTCTCGCGCTCCGCCTCGGCCTGGCGCGCCATGGCGCGCTTCATGCCTTCCGGCAGCTCCAGTTCTTTAACTTCCACCGCGCTGACCTTTATCCCCCACGGGTCGGTGCGGTCGTCTATGATCTGCTGTAATTCGAAGTTTATTTTGTCCCGGGCGGAGAGCACCTCGTCGAGTTCCGCGCGGCCTATCACCGAACGAAGGGTCGTCTGTGAGAGCTGGCTCGTCGCGACGATGTAATCCTCCACCTCCACCATCGACTTCGACGGTTCGATGACCCGGAAGTACACGACCGCGTTCACTTTGATAGGAACGTTATCGCGCGTAATGACCTCCTGTACCGG
>Ga0099364_10013595_pt1 | contig 10908 bp, 8 predicted proteins | sample TergutTh196P3_FD_73070 | JGI IMG/M metagenome (GOLD analysis project Ga0099364, IMG submission 73070) | Microcerotermes parvus P3 segment gut microbial communities from Pointe-Noire, Republic of the Congo - Th196 P3 | ecosystem: Host-associated > Arthropoda: Insects > Digestive system > Gut ... | reverse complement strand
TCGAGGCTTCGCCTGCTGTGTTTGGCAACAGGATTGTCGTTGGCACAAGAGGCGCTCGAATCTTTTGCATCGAGATATCATAATTTGTGAAACAAATTATGATATCTCGGCCATCGGCGCGCTCCGCCGCGCTGGGCCTAATTTAATCAAGCGCGTGCCGTCGGAGACGGCACATGCGCGATATAATGATTGCGCAGCAATCATTATATCATAGTTATAGATAAAAATATAGCGAGACTGATTTGTATAATCAGTCTCGCAGTTTAGTAACGATTATCGATTAGGCTTCTATCCAATAAGCCAATCGGTAAACCAGTCCGCTTGTTCTTGAGTAATTGTCCCATCGCTCAAAAGTCCATCAATGATAAACCGAACATCATCACATATTGCATCAATCATTTCGTCCTCCGGCATATCGAAATAACGCGATATAGATGGTAACTCGAAAGTGATATTAAAAGCCAAAATCGCATCAACATGCTCTTGAGTTATCCATCCGTTCTCAACGAGGTATTCCAGCATCGGAAGTAAATCGACTTTTAGCGATGCGATTATCTCGTCTTGTGTCATGCCTTCATATGTAGAGAAGTCAGGGAGCTCAAACGGTAGGTCGGCATAAAACGGTTCAAACGCACTCCAGAATAATGCAATGAATTCTTCGCGAGTTATATCCTCATAGCTAGATAAATCCGGTAGCTCAAAAGGCAAATCGGCATAAAATGGTTCAAACGCACTCCAGAATAATGCAATGAATTCTTCGCGAGTCATATCCTCATAGCTAGATAAATCCGGGAGTTCAAACGGCAAATCATCGAGAGTAAAGGGCCATATGCCGGATTCAGCTAAATCATCACGATTTATGTTGAAAAAATCAAGTAACGATGAAAAATCTCCATTTAGTAGAGCTGCTTTATCTTCTTCATTCAAATCAAAAAACCATGACATGTCGGACAAATCAAATGGCAGATTCATAGCATCGATATCTGCTTGCGATATGCCATTTTTCTTCATCAAGTCGAGGACGAAATCATCCGAGAGTACATTTCGAGTGTTGAAATATATGACTTCCTCATATACTTCCGGTGTATCGTCTTCAGTAACAGCATCTTCATGTTTCGCAACAGACAAATTGGCTGTTGTCTCTGCTGCGTTTGTAGCGAGAGTCGTACCAATCCAAACCCCGGCTATTAGAAACACTATTATTCCAATTGTTAGAAAAACCGGTAGTTTTTTGATAGAAGATAATTTCTCTTTTAGCTTTTGCATCATATTACAATCACATCCTTTATGCCATTGTATCAGTAAATGTTGCATTTTCCTAAACATCAATAAAACAAAATGTAAACTTTTTGTGAACGCCATTGGGGAGACCGCCCCCAGTCCGGAAACCGCACGACAATCCCTCGTCTCCCGTCATTGCGAGTAACCCGAAGGGTGACGCGGCAATCCATAAATACGGCATTCGCACACCCATTGTTGAAGCGATTTTCATTCACTCGAAGCTGTCTTTAGAAACGAGAGCTTTGTCTCGCTAATAATGACAGCAATGAACGTAATTACAAAACCCAGCGTTAATTTTAGAGTCAAAACTTCATCATAAAACACGACAGACGCCAACGTACCAAAAACAGCTTCGAGCGTCATTATGACCGCTGCCTGAGAAGGCGGTGTGTATTTTTGCCCGAAAACCTGCATCAACAAACAACCTGCGGTAGCAATAACCATAAGATAAGCCAAAGAGAGCAAATCTCCGGTTTCGATAATCGTCGGAGGAGCCTCAAAAATGAAGGCACAAATAAGAGCGACCAATCCCGCAGCAGCGAATTGAAGCATAGCCAACAGAACCGGATCACGAGTCGAGACAACACGTGACGTCACGACAATGTGGACTGCGTAGAACAAGCCGCAGATAATCGTCAACAAATCACCAATGCCGATGTTTAGGTTGCTATCCAGAGATATGAGACCGATGCCGACAATACAAGTCAAAGCAGCGATTACATTGTACTTATCGGGTTGTTTCTTGATGATTATCCAGTGAAGGAAAGGGACAATCACGCAGTAGGCGGATGTGAGAAACGCATTTTTTCCCGGTGTTGTGAAACGCAAGCCATTTGTTTGAAATACATAACCAAGCAACAGAGCAACACCCATCAAGGCTCCTCCGCGAAAGTATGATCCGTCAAGCATTTTTAGCTTGCGTACACAAGCGGGGAGTAGTATTATAGCCGCTCCGCAAAACCTGATTGCTAATATATAGAGAGTTGGGATATTTGTGAGGACGCTTTTCATCACAACGAAAGCGATTCCCCATAAAAACGCCGCTGTTAAGAGCGCAAGTCTTCCTAGATTCTTTGTCTTGATATAGCAACCTCCAAAGATAAATTAGGAATTAGGAATAAATGGGGTTCCGGGATAATTCCCCTCCTGCGTGGGGGGACCGCGTTGTAGGGGACGGCGTCCTCGACGTCCCGAAACATAGGAAATCTGCCGCAAATGGGCTGTCGAGGACGCCAGCCCCTACAACGTCATCGTGATATTTGTGCAGTTTACCATGTGCGAAACTTGAGTTAGGAATTCGGAATTAGTATTTTCCGAAACCGCTGTTGTTGCTTTCGTTAAATAAGTTTTCTGTATTTTCTGGAGCAATGGCATCATGTCTGGCATCATGTCTGCCGGGTCCGGCAGTCGAGGGTAAACCACGAACGTCTGTGCTGCTGAGCTTGAACTGAGCAATCAAATCTTGCAATAATGAAGACTGAGCGCTCATCTCCTCGGAAGCCGCCGCGCTTTCCTCTGCGGTAGCGCTGTTCTGGTGGACGACTTGCGCTACCTGGTCGATGCCAATGTTGACCTGCGTGATACCCATAGCCTGCTCCTCAGACGATCTCGCAATTTCTCCGATGAGCTGGTTGCTCTCATTGATGCCACCTACGATTTGCGCGAGGCTCTCGGCAGTCTCACTCGCTATTCGCACACCAAGGTTCGCTTTATCAATTGAGTTCTCAATCAGGCTACCCGTGTCTTTTGCAGCTTCCGCGCTCTTAGCAGCCAAGTTTCGGACTTCCTCCGCAACAACAGCAAACCCTTTTCCATGTTGTCCTGCGCGCGCAGCTTCGACAGCTGCGTTGAGAGCAAGGATGTTTGTTTGGAATGCAATATCGTCGATTACTTTTATGACCTTACTGATCGAACCGCTGGCATCATTGATCTCATTCACAGCCCTCATCATCTCGTCCATATGCTCATTGCCTTTTTCAGCGTTTTCTTTAATCGAACCTGCGAGTTCGGCAGCCTTTTCAGCAAGACCGGTATTAGTTCTTGTTTTTTCCGCTATCTCGGTGATTGAACTTGACAGTTCTTCGATGGCTGCTGCCTGTTCCGTTGAACCTTGAGCGAGCATTTGCGCACCGTCCGCTACTTGCTTTGAACCGGCTGTTACCTGAGAAGACGATGTGATGATTTCTCCAAACATATAGTTCAGATTTGCTGTCATTTTCTTGAGCGACACACCTAGTTTGTCGTTTTCGGATTGCGGAACCAGTTCAAACGCTATATCACCGTCAGCGACCATTTCTAGAGCGTTGCTAACCTCTGTAATACGACTGACGAACGCTGCTGCCGAGCCGATGAGCTGTCCGATTTCATCGCTTCGTGCAGAGTATTTCCCGATAGTTTCGATGTCTGATTGCGATAGCGATATGTCACCTGTGTGTCCGGCTTTATTGAAAAATGCGGTTGCCGGCGCTAACGGTGCGCTGATCTGAGCTTTTATTGTGATGAATATGATGATCGCTGCTACTATAAGGATGACGATAGTTACTGCGACAACTATCAACATGACACTTGTTATTGTTTGAGTGACGACATTTGCCGGTACGACTGTCACCAAATGCCATCCGGTAGCATCTAGTTTTGAGGATGTATAGTATTTTGATACACCGGTTGCATCAACATGCTTATAGACATCGTCAGCGACAGTTATCTTGTTCCACAAGTCTGCATATACACCGTTTTTAACTGTTGCAAGGTTCTGTGTGGTACCATCTGCGTCCGGCGCGTAATCATTTTCCGGGTGGATGAAGATATTTCCGCTCGCATCAAGCAGCATCGAGTATCCTGATCCATATACATCCGCGCTGAATACTACATCTTGCAGAAAGTTCACGAGGATATCTATTGCGACCACACCGACCACTTCGTTTCCATGCTTTACTGCCTTTGCGACTGTTATGCAGAGGTCTCCTGTGCTTGTGTCAACATAGAGGTCAGTGACGCCTACGCTGTTGGTGTCCGCCAGTGCAACTTGGTACCATCCTCGTTCAGTGGCTCTCCATACATCATAGAGTTCCTCTATTGCAAATCCGCTGCCCATTATGGCTGTGTTGTCGGGATAACCCATGTATACATCCTGATAGACCGGGTTTCCGTCGAGTATTGCTTTAAACAGGCTTCGCAGGCTTTCTGATTTTGTGACGTCCATTTGCGAGAGCATCGCTGCTGCTGTGCTGATTGCAGTTTTGTGGTTTGTAAGCCATTCGTTCATTATGCGCGCTTGTTTTTGTGTTTCACTGCGTACTTTGTCTTCTGATTCGTTAATGATGGTGTTTCCCGATATTGTAGTTGATATTCCAACGGTGATGATGATGCCAAGCAGGATTACACTTAGCATTATAATAGTGATTTTCATGCCGATGCTTTTCATTATATTAGCCCCCCATATAACTTGTGCTTGTATTATATTCCTTATTTTCGATAAAAACAATATGAATTTAAAGTAGAAAAATCATTGTTATATGTCTATTGTTTACTGCGGTGTATTATGCTATTTAATTGTTACCTTTATGGGTGTTGTTTCTAATATTACAAATCGGTATACTCATAATCAATGTTAAGAGTGAATACCGCGTGGGGCTTCCCCCGCCCGAACGCTTTATATAGATTTTGTACATAGCGAAACCCTCCAGACATGTTCGGAGCCTTGCAGCATGATGCCACAAGGCTCCGAACTTATTAGTGTGAATATGATCAACTGAGCAGGGTCACCGGATCAGCGAATGAGCAGACGCTTATTATTTGGATACCGGTTTTATCTCACTTGAAAATGACTATATTCTCAGTCATCGGGAGCAAAGGTTTCATGCGCTCATTGACTGCGTTGAGAATTCCCATGATGACGAAAACGAGTATTCCGAGGCTGATGATCCAGAGCAGGGTGCTAAACCAGACCGGTGTATAATACGCGCCTGTCGGAATACCCCAGACTTTTACTTCGACCTTTACGACTGCACGGAGAATCGCGGCGATAATTTGGTATACTACGTTAATTCCAAATAGTATTGTACCTTGGTTTGTGTGGTACTTGACGAACGGCGATGTTTTATGCGCTCCGGTGAGCAGTGGGATGAAAAACAAGATGTAAGCCAGTGCTGCCATGCCTTTATTCTTTGCAGCGTCAGACTGCGGCGCTCCCTGTTGCTGATATCCTTGCTGGTATGGCGGCTGACCCATAGGCGGTCCGCCCGGTGGTTGCTGTCCATATGGTTGCTGTCCGGGAGGCGGTTGTTGACCCATCTGCGGTCCACCCATCGGCGGTTGTTGCCCCATCGGTTGTCCGCCCGGTGGTTGCTGTTGATTGAATTGTGGCTGTCCGGGTGGTGGTTGCTGACCCATCGGTTGTTGTCCCATCGGTGGTTGCTGCCCCATTGGTGGCTGCTGTCCCATCGGCTGCTGACCCATTGGAGGTCCGCCCGGTGGTGGTTGCTGCGAGTACATTTGTCCCGGTGGTTGCTGCTGATTTGGTGGTGCACTCATATCCTGACCGCATGTCGTGCAGAATCTGACTCCATCCTGCACTTGCGCTCCACAGTTTCTACATACTGCCATGTTGTTACCTCCGAATTATTTTGTTACAAGTATAATTAGTCGTTAGAAATCCTCTCCCATGCATTCTATCACATTTGAATACAAAACCGCAAGAAGAAATTACAATGAGGAGATATTTTTTAGTTAGATCGATTTTCGTCTAACCAGTTCTTTTACCGCAAAAGTTGCGACATCGTTCGCATATTTACCGGAGCCGAAACCGGCATCATAACCCAGCTCCTTTGCAAGCTCGTGTGATATGCGAGCTCCGCCACAACACATGATATACTTTTCGCGCACACCTTCTGCCTCTGCGAGTTCTATGAGCATCGTGAGGTTTTTGATGTGCGCGTCTTTTTGCGTTACGGTCTGCGAGACAAGTAGAATATCAGCGTCCAGCTCCGATGCTGTTTTTAGGAAATCCTCGTTTGAGACTTGGCTGCCGAGATTATGCGCTTCAATCATTTCGTAGCGTTCCAAGCCATATCGACCGGCGAAACCTTTGCGGTTCATTATCGCATCAATGCCGACCGTGTGCGCGTCAGTTCCCGTTGATGCTCCGATAGCGATGACTTTGCGTCCGATGTTTTCCTTGATGTATTCGTCGATTTCGTGCATGTCCATCGTTTCGTCTTGAACAGCCAAGACTTTGATTTTTGTGTAGTCGATGCTTTGGGAAGCCGCGCCATAAACTATATAAAAAGTGAAGCTGTCATCAAGTGCGTTGGAGTATGTCACACTTGCATCCGCTATTCCCATCTTCGCTGCGATTTGCCGCGCTGCTTCCGCTCCTTTTTCGTCGTTGGGTATAGGTAGCGTGAAGCTGATTTGCACTTTGCCGTCGTTCATTGTATCGCCATATGGTTTTATTTTTGTAAGATCAATGGTATTTTTCATATGTCATTTCTCATTTCTGTAGTTCTTTATTCGGCAGGAGCAGAGCCTCTACCCGATCGATGACGGTAGAATGCCGCCGCTACGATGGAGGCAGGAGCAGAGCCCCTGCTCTACGATGGATTTGCTAATTCCGAAATCCGAATTCTGGATTTTCGATGAATGGATTGAAGTAACCATCAGTCTTCGCGAATACCCCATCAAGGCCTCTGCCACCATCGGCGGAACGCTTTATGTCTGCGAATACTCCCTTTTCCAGAGTCGCGAATAAACCGGCTTTCTCTATTTCTCCTAAAAGGCTAGTTGCCATTTGCAAGACATCAGCGGCGCGTCTGTCCATTATGCCGCCTTTTTTAAATTCAATCTCATCCCCAAGCGAACGCATTGTCCTGAATATATATTGAGCATTTTCGATAGCTAATGCCCTGTCGGACATAAAAGGCGTGTGAATAGCCTCAGTCATCATTCCGAGCAGATGCACTTTTTGCCCTGTCATAATCGTGACCATGTTGAATAAAGCATCCTGAATATGTCCTTTAAAGATATCCCCGGTCATATGTTTAGTCGGTGGCATGTACTTGAGCGGAGCGTTCGGGAAAATTTCACGCGCCATTTGCGCCTGTGCCAACTCATACACAAATCCGTTATCGAGGTCAGGCGACATTTCAAAAGCGTGCCCAAGCCCCATTTGTTCCTCCGGTAACCCTGCTTTTATTGCAAATTGCTCATTTAAGAACTGTGATGCTAATACAGTGTGCGCCTCTTCAAATGCATCCGCCGTGGTAAGGTAATTATCTTCCCCGGTATTGATTATTACTCCTGCAAAGCCATTTATTACTCGCGAAAAATATTGGTCAACGATTGTGCGTTTCATGTTGATGTCGCGGAACAATATTCCATACAGCGCATCATTAAGCATCATATCGAGTCGCTCAAGCGCTCCCATTGCAGCGATTTCCGGCATGCATAAGCCGGAACAATAATTGCATAGGCGAATGTAACGGTGTTCTCTCTCGCTGACCTCATCGAGCGCGGCTCGCATCAAGCGGAAATTCTCTTGCGTGGCATATGTACCTCCAAATCCTTCTGTTGTTGCTCCATATGGTACATAGTCCAGAAGGCTCTGCCCCGTGGAGCGGATTACTGCTATTATGTCCGCGCCTTGTTTTGCCGCAGCGGTTGCTTGCACTATGTCCTCGAAGATATTTCCGGTTGCGACGATTAAGTATATATACGGACTGTCTTTGTCACCGTAATTACTCAAGTATTCGGAGCGTTTTGCTCTGTTTGACTTGATTTTTGTTATTGTTGTGTCAACATATGGCGCGAGAGCCTGTTTGATGTCAATATCGGAATGTATTGGTATCGCAGCAAGATTGAGGTCTTTTGAGTTGATGTTTTCTGCGATTTTTTGAGGTGGTATTCCGTATTCCGCAATCGCATTTCCGATTCGCATAGCTGCACCGTCTGCGAGTATACCCCTTTCGGTCATATGATCGACAAGCACGTTTGGCATTGGTACTTCCGTGTCGTTGACTCCGTCGATGCCAAGTAGTCTGCATATGCTGCGTTCCACAGCGACGGTCGTATGTTTGTCGATGAAGCGTTGTGTGTCTTCTGCGACATGAGCGGCTGATGCTCTTGCTTTTTTCACTAGCGCCATGTCAAGTCCTAGTTTACTCATTTATTCTCTCCTCTCTCGTAGACCTGTACTGCTGTATCTTGTATAAATCTCTTCGTCTACAACACCATCACTTTCTCTACTCAGTTATCAAAGTTCATTTGCGATGTATGCAAGTACAGTCATCACTGAGGACTCAACTTGCTGGTTGATAGTAGATTCTAACTGAAATACCTCTTTTTCGGAAGATATCGTAAGCGGAGGCAGTGCTAATGGAATATCTATATACTTTCTATCAGCACCTACTGGGTTAAAAACTGCTTTCGATAGAAATGCTCCAATTGCAAAGGTACTGTTGTCATATCCATAATGGTGAAGCGATATTATCATTCGGTAGACTTTATTTTTATCTATTTGAATAACAAAACGACCCCAGCACTTACTTAATGAAAGGTTAACATAATAGTCGTGTTGGTTTGCATAGTCAACTATTTGCCTAGAATAAAAATATGCGCTAGATTCGTTAGGTGCGCAATAATGTGAAACTATGTTTGTCTGATCCTTAAATTTCGTTATCAAGTCATTTTTAAAATGCTCCATTTGATTGCATAATACAGAAAACACGCTAGTCATATTTTCGTTTATACGCTGATTTCTTTGTTCAGCTTCAGTAATTCGATAGTCTTTAAGCTTCTTTTCAAAGGTTTGAATAACACTGTCATATCCACTAGTATTGGTCACTATTTGCCAGTTAAGAGAACGCCCAATAGAAGTAATCTGATTTGAAGCTATAATATCCACAAGTGACTGATAATTACCAATGTCAGCACATTCGAGCGAATCAATATATTTTGTTCTGTCGTTGCGATCAATTGAAAAAGGGAAAAGTCTCTCTCTAATTAAGACAAAACTTGTAAGCAATCGTGCAATTCTCCCATTTCCATCCTGAAATGGGTGTATTTGGACAAAAGCATGGTGTAGAAAAGCGGCTTTCACCAACACATGAGAATTCTCTAGCTTAGAATTATAGATATCAATAAGATTATCCATCTCTGATTCGACTTGTTCAGGAGGACAGTAACTGAAAATTGTACCATCCCTAATGAGGTTATTAGAATTAAGTTTGAACTGACCTTTCAACAACGGGATTTTTATGTAATTACCCATTGTATCTATTGCTTCAGTCGAGTCTTGATGCTGAGTGATAAGGTGATGCAATTCTTTGATATATGAAATGCTTAAGGCTCTGTTGTTATTTACGAAATCAAAAATGAAATCAATTGCATCGAAGTTATCTCTTAAGTAATCCATTAACAGGTTTGGTGCAATATCAGTATCTCCATGTTGAAGATATGAATCTATAAATCCTTCTCTAATAAATGTTTCCGTAACCCCTCTCTTTAGATCATACATCTGTTCAATAATGCCGGTATCAATGGCTTGTTTTCGTTTAAGTTGGTCGATAAAACGTTCAAATTGCTCAGGCTCTTTGCCGAGTTCAATTCTTTTTCGTTCCCAAGAAGGGTATATGTTATCGAATTTTTCAGTATTAACGTTATTCCACGCAGTATCAAATTCGACTGGTTTCCAAATATATTTTACTTGCACTTTAAGTACCTCCCAATTACATGAAATATAGGATTGATGTAATTCGATTGGGATGCTTCGCAGCTTAGTTAATTCCTAATTCCTAATTCCTAACTCCTAATTAATTTCCGTGGCGTTTGTTTCGCTCCAAACCAACAGGTTCCAAAGACATCTGCTGCCCTCGTTGCAAACCGGCAATGCCAACCAACCTCTCGTTCACTTCACCTCGGCAACACTCGCATTTGCATGTCTCGGTATAGTTAGGCGGTTCTGAATAAGTCGTAATCACGCCTTCGAAATTACGAAGAACAATCTTATTTGGTGTCTGTGAAATAATATAGTCAGGCATGACAGGCGTCTTCCCGCCGCCGCCCGGAGCATCCACGACAAATGTCGGTACGCAAAAACCGGAAGTGTGTCCGCGCAGTGCTTCCATGATTTCGATACCCTTAGATACAGGTGTCCTGAAATGCTCAAGACGGACTGACAAATCACACTGATATACATAATATGGCCTGACACGGATTTTCACCAGCATTTGCACGAGCCGCTTCATCACATGAACGCAGTCATTTATCCCGGCCAACAAAACACTCTGGTTTCCGAGAGGAATCCCCGCATCTGCCAGCATATGACAAGCGAGAGCAGCTTCTTCGGTAATCTCATCGGGATGATTGAAGTGTGTATTTACCCATATTGGGTGATACTTTTTCAACATATCGCACAAACCCGGAGTCACTCTCTGGGGCATGACGACCGGGATGCGGCTACCTAACCTGACAATCTCCACATGAGGGATGCTCTTTAATTTACTGATTATATACTCAAGCCTATCAACAGACATCATAAGCGGGTCCCCGCCTGATAGCAATACATCCCTGACCTCGGGATGGTCGCGGATATAGTCGATGCATTTGTCAATCTCATCAATCGCGACGCCT